>Ga0041059_1000640_pt1 | contig 27113 bp, 28 predicted proteins | sample AraColnosormetaG_FD_56232 | JGI IMG/M metagenome (GOLD analysis project Ga0041059, IMG submission 56232) | Arabidopsis roots microbial communities from North Carolina, USA - Col MF nosort | ecosystem: Host-associated > Plants > Roots > Unclassified | place: USA: North Carolina | collected... | reverse complement strand
GGTATTAACTCCGGCGAGTTTTTTTTTTTTTTTTACTTTGATATGAATTTGCGAGATTTACTGTTTAATTCATGATGACAATTTTGGATTTTTGATCGGATGTGAAATTCAGAGTTTTTCATTCTTCTTCATCATCTTATAACAAAGAAGAAACAAAACAAAAAACTTTTTTTTTCTTTCTTTCTATTGTTTCGGAATCTATGGGTGAAGCAAGCAGACAACAAAGGGCATGGAACAGAGAAATGACGGTTACGACAAATCTTTCTCTAGACATAGATAAATACCCGAGAGATCTGTTACGAGGTTTCATGTCTGAAAACGGCGGTGGAAGAGTCTTTCACGGCGGAGAAACAAACTGCGATGATGAGAGTACGATTGAGCTCAATCTTGGTTTGTCTTTAGGTGGTAGATTCGGAGTAGACAAGACTCCGAGGAAGCTGAAACGATCTTCTTCTGTTTTGGACACTGTACCATTCAACGATTCAACTGTGGCTGAGCCTGAGAATTACACGGTGGGTTTAGAGAGAACGACGTCGTTACCGGCGGAGATGGAAGAGGAATGGAGGAAAAGGAAAGAGATGCAATCGCTTAGGAGAATGGAAGCTAAGAGAAGGAGATGTGAGAAACAGAGTTTCAGAGTTGGGAATTCTGATGACCAAACGGTGTCGTTTGAGAATGAGAGATGGGTTACTGCGAGTAAAAGTGGCTTCTTGCAGAGACATTTGGTTTCTTCTAATAGACAAGTCTGTGGTGTTGATTCCGATGGAGGAGGAGCAACGGGAGGAGGTAGTTCATCGAGCTTGTCGGAGCTAGACAACAAAAATCAGCAAGGTAGATTTCAATACATTGTTGGTTTTTAGACACAAGATTAGTAACACTAAAATGTAAAATTGGATATTTGTCATTGAACCTGTGGAATTGTAGAATGAGTGAATGTATTCAGTGGAAGAGTGATCTGAGTCTATGTGTTGTAGGATCATCAAACAGCTGCAATGATGAAAGAAGCCCGAAAATCGTGGCAGGATGTTCATCGAACAGCGGAAGCCAGGGAACAGAGAGACCGAGTGTGACTAGAGCCAACAAAGTGAATGAGAATGAGAATGAAAAAAGAGTGAGAAGTGAAGACTCGGTGGATAGGAAAGGAAAAGGGATGGCTACGTCTACTGGTTTGGTTGATATGCCTTGTGTGTTTACTAAAGGGGACGGGCCAAACGGAAGACGGGTTGATGGGATTCTGTACAAGTATGGAAAAGGAGAGGAAGTGAGGATAATGTGCATTTGCCATGGTAGTTTCTTGACACCAGCTGAGTTTGTTAAACATGGTGGTGGTGGAGATGTGGATCGTCCTCTTCGGCATATCGTTGTCAACACCTCTTCTTCGACCTTTTAAATCGAAGAATCGGTGAAGAAACCGGAAGGGTCTTGTGTTCTCTGTTTCATTTTTTTTCTTGTTGTTTTATCTTTTGGATCTCTCTGGTTTTTGGCTATAAAAATGAATGCCAAAACCTCAAATCTTGATGAAGATCAAGATTCTCATGTTGTCTTAGGTCTAATACTTGTGAACATGAAAGTATCATCATCGAATGATTCTTTCTCGAGCTCTCGCGTTTAATATAAGTCCTCTCTGCAAAGTGCGTATAATTGATGTGTAAACATTATAACAGTTTAACAATGAAGAGGGAACAAGTGAGTACAGAAGAGCTCAAGCAGTTGAAAAGTTTTTATGAAGCAAGTGTAGTTGCAGGACAACTATCAACCGCACAAGCCAAGATGTCTCTGTAATCTTTTGATATCGTGAAAGAATCGTGGACTCGTCCGTCACTGCTCTTCTTGTACTCAAACAGAAGGTTTGAGTGATCAATGGCTGTAAGTTTAAGGAATCCGTAATCATAGTCTCTGAACAGACTCCAATTCGGTTGAAGATCAGAGAATTCAGCAAGACCAGCTCCTCCACCTCCAGCAACAATGTGAATGGTTCCATTCAATGGAGCTTTGTAGTTACTCTTCTCATGACTCGTGCATACACTCTACAGACAAGAAACGAAACAAACAATGGAATAATTCCCTTTTCTTAAGAACCATTCTTCGATATGCCAGTACAGTACATGATGTTTACCTGGTAAACCGGGCATGTTCTCTCGTAGTTATGTGCATGGCCATAGATAGCAATGTCGACTTTGTACTTCTGCCATAACTTCTGAAGACTTTCTCTTCCCATAGGTTCGGCAAAAGAGCCTTCTTCCGCATAAAAATATGTGGAAGAATAACCGAGAACACGGTGAGCGAGGAATATCAGCCATGGCTGCTTTTGCCTGTCGACTGATGCTAAGCAGTGTTCAATGAAATTGTATTGCTCTGTTCCTTCTCTCCAGTCATGTTCTGTGTCAGCCACACAGAACCTAAACATTCCGTAGTCACTCGAGTACCAGACCTTAGCTCTGTTTTGAGCAGGAACATAGAACATTGTCTCAGCTGGAACACCACATTCTCCTCCAGAGTCTAAACCCTCGTAAAACGATCCTGAGTTGGGCCAGACACGCTCATGGTTTCCGCTGCACAGAGTCAAATTTTCAAGACTAGGTAAACAAGAAAGCCAACAACATTGTCTTTAAAAAAGAAACAAAAAAAGCAAAACCTTGCAATCATATATGGAACAGTGGAAGCAATAGGCTCAATCTGTGCTATGAATTGGTCCCATTGAGAAAGGTATCCATTTGCATAACAAATATCTCCAATGTGGAAAACTGCATCAGTCTTCTTTAGATCTTTAATAAGTTGCTTTGTGGTGTTGAGAGAAGCGCGTTGGAAATCATTGTACTCGCTTGAGCCATCGACTTCTGCCTGCAACAACATGGCACAAGAAAAGGTCATAAATGCGGTTTTGAGACCACAGCAATAAACAGTCTGATATGCTTTAAGACTAAAAGATCAAACCTTTCCCATGTCTCCAAAGATTACAACTTGTTGGACAGAGTTTTGTCCCGGGAAAGGAGAAGATTTGAATTGATATTCTTTACTCCAGATCAATGCACCATTGGACAATCTATGACCAACTCTGTAGGTATACCTATATAATGATCAATCAAAGCTCAGTGATTATTACTCCATGAAGCTAATGCATTGGTACAAAACAGAGAAAACACATGGCACATACTTGGAGTTTGGCCATAACTCTTTGAGAAAAGCTGTGTGTATGTATCCGGGATCACGCCATCCCACGGTCCTTGCAGGAGCACCGCACATGCTGTTACGCGCGAAGGTCAATGTTCCAGCAGGTGACAGTTTACGTTCTCCTCCTTTAACGCCCCACTCAACAACAGGTTCAGCTAGGTTGAGTCCATAACCACTAGTCCATGTCACTGTCATCTATTTTACATAACTCATTTTCACTTCTTTGTAGCACAGAATATGATAACCAAAAGAGTTTTAGAATCATACTTCATCCCATTCTTTGCCTAGCGCCAACCGCGGATAAACTGGTGCGTTTGGATTCTCAAAAGCTACTTTGTTTGAGATTGCCACAAGCTTGGGCTATATCACACAAGAAAAGAAAAAAACCAAGGGATGGTTAAAGATGAAGCTAACAACTAGTAAAGCTAGAGAAGTTGTAGATGAATGAGAGTGTTACATTCAACAAACCGCCAGAAAAGAGCGCGAAGGAGAAATCCGATCTTTGGTTAATCAGTTGAAGCTTCAAGGAACCAGTTCCAGTATTGGTGTATCTTGGATTACTAAAGTTTGCATATTGAAACTGTAAAGAAAGAAACAGGAGGAGAAAGCTAAAAGACTTGCAACAGAGAAGAAAAGTAGAATCAACAGTGAGAAAACAAGGAAACCTTGACAGGCGCTGAACAAAGTCGAGGTGGTTGGACCATTTTGTTATCTCCTGGACAAGTCGAAGCACTGCAGGAACAAAACAGTGTTAAATCTCTTATTTACAATCTCAGCACTGATTTGATAAGAAGGATGTGTTAAACTACTTGAAATCTGCAGGAGAAAACACTCCAATCCAATCATCATCAGATGGTTTCGGAGAACTATATTGGACCAATACTAATTCACTATGTTGACCCTGAAAAAAAAATGCATTGAGGTTTAGTAATTCATCAAAAGCGATGAGAAATAGAGGAAGAGAATGGTTATAATTACGTTAGATCCAAGAACTGTTGGAGATGCTTTGACATAAGCTTTTTCATTGAGACCAAATGTAATCTTATGGACAGCAATTCCTGATAAAGGTTGGTCTTCATGAGATTTCACTTGGTGAATTGCTCCAAGAACTGATATAACAGTCACCAAGATTGCAACTAACGATTCTCTCATGTCTTCTAAGACTGAAACAATTCGAGCGGGCACAAGAAAGATGCAAAAAGACTAGCAATTGGATTAAAAGAAACAGAGTGAGGACATTATAACTAACTTGGTTTTGCTTTGAATCTTTCGGAGAAACTCAAAGATTGAAACTTTGAAGAAGATTAGATTAATAAGAAGAGTCTTTAATAATTAGAATATCCAGTCTTGAGATTCCCCCTCAATGATATAAAAAAGTCAAGACTTTGCTCGTCAACGGCCAATTTACATTGCACTGGAGTAGAAGAATTCACATCAAGTTTTGATTAGCGGAATTTTAAATTGCTTAAATTTAGTGAACTCGAGATTTTTTAATGTCTGAATGAGAAAAAGATTACTCAAGAATTTAACATAAACAAGATTAATACATTGGATCCATATGACATTCATGTAAAAATCCTTCTTCTAAGGCGTGCTATACATGATCTCTAATCCAAAGTGTCAATGCTTTTGGGATATCATATGGGCCATCCAATGAGAGAAGAATAATAAGTCCTTTGTTGTTGTTAGGCCGTTTTGCATGAAATCCGAGTAAAGAGAGATAAATCAAGTCACTAAAAGTATAACGCCTGCGGTTATTGAAATATATTTATTTATTTTAAGCATTCATCATATATGCATGCATATACAAAGGAGTTTTCTTTAAGATGCCAATTTGCAATAGCCTTGCTTTGAACATTTCATGTTGCAATCAGTATCTACTTGGCAACGAACATCATTATTCATCACTTTAACCAAATTACAAACACAGTCGCATTGGTTGCTGCAATAACCTCCCTCTGGGCAATGCGCTTTACAATCACTATCATTCTTACAACATGGAGGTGGTGGTCCACGATAACCACCACTACCACCACCTGGACAACCGGTGCATCTTGGTTCATTCGGCATACATGAGTTTTGGTTGACAGAAGTTTCACTGTTTTGAATGCTAATTCCATTTTCTGCATATATTAATAAGAGATAAGAAACAAAAAAAAACATATTAATCAATGAAAAACTATGTAAATAAAAAATACTAAAAGCACAAAATGAAACTTTAAATATTTTTTGTTTACTTACGGGTTACGGCAAAAAGTAGAGAAACCAATAACAACAATTTTAAGGAAGCGATCTTCATTTTCAAAGTCGATGTTTTTTTCCTTCACTGGAGAAGTTTTTGGTTGTTTGGTAAATCTTGCAATGGTGAAGTTGAAGGTATTCTTCATCGATTTTTTTATTTTTATAGTCCAGTTTAGGCGATGGTTAGATACTATTTTTTTTAATATTTACACGTGGAAATTGAAGTATAATTGTTATTGGATTCTTTTGACTAACAACAAAGTTCTCATAAACATGGAAATCTAATTAAAGTTTTAATTAATACTAGATATGTTTACCAAATAAGAGTTGCAAAATTGGAAATAAAGGATTTTTTTCGATTTAAATGTCTATCTATATATTTCTTATCAGATTTAGTGGACTATGCTTTATATTAGATGATGATTGACCCACGCAAATTTTCTAAAATCATTAGTCCAAATGCTTATGTCTAAATAAGTATTGGATCAAAGAAAAATCAAAGATGATTTTATGCTTAAAAAAAAAACATAATTTAGTGACCAAAATACTATTGAATAGGAACAAAATCGAGATCTATCATTACATGTTGCTACAGGCACGGTGCCCTCTTTATAACTTTAAAACATTTTGAAAACAACAAAAGATTACACAGATTCAGAAACGAAATTAATTTGATCCATTATTTAAAACCTCTAAAACCTTGATCCATTTTAAGTAATAGACATCGACCCACTTAACCACTGAACCGTCTTATTGAGTAATTTAACCGGAAAATTTTACTGAACCAGAACCTTCCAATTGAAGAAGAGGCTTTAGTGAATCATCTTCGTCATCGATCATCAGATTCTTCAGATTCGCAAGTAAAAACTAAGAATCGACCAATCGTTTATTACACGAATACTTACTTATAAAGACAATATTAAATAAACCAGATATTTTTATTCCAATTAACCGTCCAAAATAAAAATAGATAGCCGTTTTATTTTAATTTCTCCCTATCCTACAAAGTGAAAGTCGCCAGTATCTCTTTGTACTCCCTCGCTATCTCGAAAGAGTCGTGGATGACTGCGTCGCTGCTTCTCCTGTACTCGAACTGAATGGTAGAGTGATCGACGACAATTAAGGTGACGAACCCAAAGTCCTTGTCGCCGAGCAGGCTCCAGCTGGACTGCATGCAAGAGAAATCATCTAGACTGGCTCCTCCACCTCCCGCAACAACATGAATAGTCCCGTTTAATGGCTCCTGCAAGGATGGTTGGATGGCGTGATCCCGAATACATACATACAGTTTTTCTCAAATAGTTGTGGCCAAAATCCAAATATGTACCATGTGTTTTCTCTGTTATGAACCTAGGTGATATTTGAGCACTAGCTACGATAATATTAGAACTAATTTGATAAGAAAATGGAATGTTTTTTTCTTAAATTTTTCTTAAGTTTTGCTTAAGTTTTGCTCAAGTTTTTCTTAAGTTAGAAAGAACTTTTGGGTTCGTCATTTCTTTTCTGAGAGGGAATTAAAAAGTCAAATTTGTTCTTGCTTTTTAGCTGCTGTTCAAATTCAGAATCTTGTCTTCTTCTCTCTCAATTTGTTCCATAGATCTAATCAGTTGAAATAATGAATCTGAATACTATATATATATATATATATATATTCTAATATAATACAATGATGTTTGCATATACTTTTAAAAGACCCTGACAAGAAGAGAAACTAGTAACACATCAAACTTTAAAGAATTTGTAAAGAAATTTAAGACTCATTGCAGAGAAGAGAAGCACAAAACCTCGTAGTAAACCTTGATGAGGAAAAGACCTTGATAGGCGTAGAACACAGTAGAGGTGGATCGACATATTTAACTCTTGTAAGACAAATCGAAGCACTGTAGAAACAAAGAAAAAGGTGCAATGTAAAGCTTTTATCATATAAAATAACACAAAGCTTTACATCAAATCCGAGAACTGTTGGAGAAGCTTTGACATAAGCTTCTTCATTCACATCAAACAGTGTCCTATGAATTGCAACTCCTGACAAAGGTTGCTTTCGATGAGATTTTCCCTCTTGAATTGACACAAGAGTCACCAAAACATCAACAAGTTTCCCATTTCTCACAAGAAGATCATGAAAACAAATGTCTGAAGATGAAGATGAATGTGATACAACTGTGTTCTAGAGATAACTTGTAGGAAACAACATTTATAAAGTTGGTGACTGATGATCAAAACCTAGAAACATAGGCACAAAGCATATAAAGATATGGTGATCATTAGCATTAACATTCCTTTCACACACTTCCGTGACTTGTTGGTTTAAGTGTTTCTAAATCTAGAAATCCAATTGGGAGCCAAAAGAAGACTATGATGTGGACATGTGACCTGCGTTTGCCAAAAACGTACCTTTTACTAACCCAAAGTCCAATCACATTTGGGTCATTGGACTATTCAATTGCAATTGAAACCCAACACAAAGTCCAAAACACTCATAAAGTCTAAACATTTGAATAAGTGATTCTTTTCACTCGTAAGAAGCCAAAATTCGCCATGAGAGAAGAACAAGTCTCTGATTGCGGATCGATTACTCTTGAAGAATGGAATGGTTCTTCTTCCACTAAGCTATTCAAAACAGCAACCATCACTGCCTCCTCTTCTCTCTCTATCCAAAGGTTCTTCTTTATTCCTCTTTGAAATCAATCCAAATCTGATAGTTTCAGTGGATTCACAACAAAATTGAGAAACTTTCTTGGGTTTTCGTCTCCTGTGAGTGATTCATAGGTCTGCTAATCGCTTTAATCATGTGTGGAGACGAGTTCTTCAAGCATTTGTACCAGAGGCAAGTGTTTTCTCTCTTTTTCCCTTTAGAATCTGTCCTCCGGATTAGGGTTTGGCTGAATTGTACTTTGTCTAGTGCAGGGCTTTCCTGGCAGTGTAACTCCAGATTATGTAGGGTTTCAGTTATGGGACACATTACAGGTATGTGAGAATATGCTTGTATGCCTTATAGCTACTGTGAAATTTGAATTGTGACTCTCGGCTATGTTTGTTGCAGGGCCTCTCAACTTATACAAAGATGATGCTTTCCACTCAGGTGAGCTAAAGCTAAAGTTTTTGAGCTTCTGAGTTCTCTATTTTGGTCCAATTTGTCTGCTGCAGCATTTCTGATTTGGACTATTTTCAGGCTCTTTTGAGTGCAATTGGCGTTGGTGAGAAATCCGCAACTGTTATAGGTGCTACATTTCAGGTGAGTTTTTCCATTGCTTACATATAACATTTCACACTAGTTCTCTCAAGAACTATAAAGCGCAATGGAGAATAGTGATTCTATCTTGTGTATTATGCAGTGGTTTCTGAGGGATTTTACTGGGATGCTTGGAGGTATATTGTTCACATTTTATCAGGTGCCTATGTAGCAGATTCTTCCCAATCATAATACACATCGATTCTCTTCCCTTTTCTTTAAGATTTAGATTGGTTACGTTCTTATTTAATGGGAACTGTTCTGTTCTTCAGGGTTCCAACCTGGATAGCAATGCAAAAATGTGGCGCCTAGTTGCTGACCTTATGAATGATATTGGTATGTAAAAGTTAGTTGTCACATCACACTTGATACTAATTGCCTGTATTTGGTTCTCAGTTGAATGACTACAAGCTTTGTTGCTTTTATTGCAGGAATGCTAATGGACCTTCTTTCTCCTTTGTTTCCATCTGCCTTTATCGTTGTGGTTTGCTTAGGGAGCCTATCAAGATCATTTAGTGCGTATCATTTCTTGCATCAAACATTGAAGTTAAGACTTCGGTTTGGATTGATACATCGGTTTTTAACTTTTTTCAATCTTGGCTATTAGCTGGTGTTGCAAGTGGAGCAACCAGAGCAGCTCTAACACAGCACTTTGCTCTTCAAGACAATGCAGCGGATATATCTGCTAAGGTACTCTTTACTTCTTGTCACTGTGAATGATATAGAAACTATAAATGTGAACTTTGAGTAATTCTTTGCTTCTATTTTATCTATTGAAAGGAAGGAAGCCAAGAGACTATGGCAACTATGATGGGTATGTCATTGGGAATGTTGCTAGCTCGGTTTACCTCTGGAAACCCTATGGCTATTTGGCTTTCGTTTCTCTCTCTCACCGTGTTTCATATGTATGGTAAGTCACAAATGAAGGTTAAAGCATAGATCAAATCAGAATTTCTCTCACTGTTTGCCTTTCTTATATATTTAGCAAACTATAGAGCTGTCCGGTGTCTTGTATTGAATTCATTAAACTTTGAGAGGAGTTCAATTCTTCTAACACATTTCATTCAAACTGGCCAAGGTAATTTCGAAATGCGCCATTGATTCTTTCAAGTTTTCAGTGGCTTTCCTTTGTTTTTTATTGGTTTCTCTTTATTATTGCACCATATACCAATAACTTTCTTTAACTAAACGTGTTGCCAGTTCTCTCTCCCGAACAGGTTTCTTCAATGGAGGGTGTATTGCCCTTGTGGGCCACTTCATTGAGGTCAACGAATTCAAAGCCATTGCATAAGAGAGTGCAGTTAGGTGTGAGAGTTTCCTCTCTCCCTCGTCTAGATATGTAAGCTCTATACTAGATTATCATAATTTTCGGGTAAAGAATCGGCTCAAGCTTGACATATTTGTGTGCAGGTTGCAGCTGCTAAATGGTGTTGGAGCTTCTTCATACAAGAATGGTTTGATTGATTTATTTTTCCACAATCTTTCAAGGACATTAGTTTCTCTGTCCATACTTGACGTAAGCTCGGTTCTTGTCTGTTGTTGTACACTCCTGCAGCTAAGTATTTATTGGCTCACATAAAGGGAAATGTTAGTGTGATCTTGCACAAAGATTCAAAACCTGCAGATGTGTTGAAATCATATATTCATGCCATTGTTTTGGCAAACCTTATGGAAAAGAGCACATCTTTTTATTCAGAAGGAGAAGCTTGGATTGATAAACACTATGACGAATTGCTCCACAAGGTAAGATTAAATCACTAGGACCAGTTAAACCGTGTTTTTATGACACTAAAGCTACTGTTTTCACTCTTTTTCTTTCTGTTGTTTCCCATGTAGCTGAGATCAGGAGGTTGGAAAACAGAGCGTCTTCTTTCGCCTTCCATTACTTGGAGAGCTAATTGGATATCTCACACTTCCGCTGCTAAGTTCGACTGAGCTTTATCGCCTTTCAAGATCAAAATAGTTTGTTAACTCGTTGCAAACATACAAAAATATGTTAGTTCTAAGTCATGTAAAACATGTAACCGATACCGGTTTAACCGTAAAATGTCGGTTTAACATTGTATAACGTTTGTTATTAATGGAAAATTAAAGAATTATAATAATGGCAACCGTTTTATTTTTTTGGAAACGCAAAAATTGGAATCGGAACCGCTTCGAACGTATAAATACTTCAATTTTGTGATTCTCTTTCATTATCACTTCATGTTCATCGTTTAGCTCGTAGCTGAAGCTAATTCCACAACTCCGGCCAATAATTCCGCCGGCGAATGGAATCCACGGTGAGTATTTCGTTTATAGTCAGACACTTGTACCCTAGTTTTTGGAATTCGATTAATTTATTGTTTGTTAATGCTATTAGGTCATGCCTGGGTTTGATAGAATTAGCGAATTGCCGGAATCTTTGATTAGTCAAATACTGTTACACCTTCCGACTAAAGCTTCTGTGAAGACGAGTGTTTTATCGACTAGATGGAAGAATCTATGGCTTAATGTTCCCGGACTTGATTTGAACTGCCGTGATTTCCCCTTTCAGAACAACAACGAAAAACTGTTGATTGATTTCATTGACAGATTTCTCCAGTTTAACAATGAGTCACGTCTTCAAAAATTCAAGGTAGATTACAGTAGAGATAAGATCATTAAGTTCTCGGATCGGATTGGTGACGCGATTAGCCGCGGGATTCGAGTTTTAGATGTTGAGAGCAATACCTATTATCGAGATGCTGATGATTGCATTGACTATCCTTGTATCGAGTTCATGCCTCTGAATCTTTATTCGTGTAAGACATTGGTTTCTTTGAAGCTTTCGTATTCGGGTCTTGAGGATCCAGGGTTTGTCTATTTGCCTTGTCTCAAATTCATGCATCTTCGAGAAGTTCGATGGGATAGTAGTGGTACTATGAATCTGGAGAAGCTTGTTTCAGGTTGTCCTGTTCTTGAAGAACTGATTTATCTTCATGATGATAAATTGGTGGTTACGCGTGTGAGATCTCGAAGCTTGAAGAGGTTTTCTATTCCGTTTAGGCATAAACTTTCTTTGTTTAGGAGAGTGACACAGACATTTGAGATTGATGCTCCTGGACTAGAGTATATGAGTCTTAAAGCAGACCATTTCGATAGAATCGTGGTAAAGAACCTTACTTCTTTATTCATGATTGACCTTGATATCAAATTCATTGTCGGGTTTGGCTGGATGTTTGATCCGGAGGACTTACCAAAGAGAAATGAAATCCGTGATTTTCTCACCGGGATATCTAGTGTAAGACATATGGTCATCTCTCATAATACAGTGAAGGTATATATTTTTGTACAACAAATTTTGGTCTTTTTCTACTTGGGAAACTCTCACTAGCATCCATTTTTTCCTTTCCTTCTTGTTGCAGGCCCTTGATCTTTACTCAAAAGTAGGACTGATTCCCAAATTCAATAACTTATCCCGTGTAGAGGCTGCGTTCCCGAGCTCCTTGTTACAGTTTTTGCCAGCCTTTCTTGAGAGCTTCCCGAATCTGAAACACTTAATCTTGGTAAAAAAACTTAAATGATTTTGGCGTAACAACATTGTGGCTCTTGTGGATGTTTATAATTGAATACCTAGCTTTACTTTTGTTGGTGTTTTCAGGAAACTGAATGTCCAGTGGAGGTGATGGAGAAGTTTGAACTCGTAAATGTGCCTCGGTGTTTCGTATCGACTCTTGAACATGTTGAGATAAAAGGATTGTTTGACTGGGGGGAACAGGATATGAAAATAGCGAGTTACTTTCTCGAAAACTCAGCAGTCCTCAAGAAACTGATTCTGAGTTTCATGGGTTGTCCTCAACATTATTCGGAATCAGATATCTACGAGGAACTTAATAAACTCACAAAACGTTCTCCGAGATGTCAAATTATCATTAGATGCTGAATGAGGCCATGAGTATCATGTGTAGAAAGTCTGTTTTCTCATGAAACACTGATTTTTTAAAGATCATTTTGTTCTTCTTCTTAGTTTTGGTTGGATTCCTTGACCATAAAACTCGGTCATAGAACGAAAACATTGTTGTTTTTTTAATTTTTTCTTAATCTCAATCTCAGTTTCTTATGATCTATTGGATTCTCTGAAGAAAGTGATATTATTACACTGGACACTGGTAGTAGGAACATTGGACTAAAGGATCTACTCTCATCTGAAACTCTTTGCGCTTCCTCCTAGTATATTGAAAATTTCGGTTAACTCGGTAATGAAAAATCCAAACCAATCAAAGCTACTGTATAAACAAAATTTCAATTGAATTCCGGTTAAATTAATAATTTTGATTGGTTTAATTCGGTTTAAAATGAATTGAAGACGCCAATCGATCGTCGTCATCTTCACTCTTTCTTTCCAGTCACGGTTTACGCGTCTCTCTATCTCCCACCTGCGATTCTTCTCCATTATCTTTGCTAATTCAGAAGGTTTCGCTTCAGCTTCCTCATCTACATTCTTCGCTTGTTTCTTATTTACAGACATTTTACGACATTTTTCTGATACTGTTTCGGTGAAATTCTCTAATTTCGTTTAGTTTTGCTTTACAATGTTCTTCATTTTGTGTCTCTCTTCGTTCGGTTTTTGCTCTGTAGAGACGCAATTTCCATTTTATTCTTCTGATCTTCTCTTTTTTTTTTTTCCGGTTGGCCATATACAGTTAGGGTTTTCAGTTTTCACTGGTTTTGTTCTCATCTTCCTCTTTAACGGAAATTTGTCTTCTTGTAATTACTGGGTCTTGTTCTTACTCATCTTCTTCGTCTAGTTTTTGAAAAGTTGTGATTTTTAGTAGGTTTCTGCAATTGGGTTAGTCAATCTTCAGGTTTAGGGTTTAAGAATAAGGGTTTATGCTATGATGATCATTGGGACTAGATGAATATAACTCAAATTTTGCAATGCCACTCTGCATAACTATGAAAACTATCTCATTCTCTCTTATTTGTCCTGTTTTTTTTAAGCTGATTGGATTTCTAACCAGCTTCTTTTTGTTTTACTATGGGATGTTTATGTGTTGTAGGTTGCAATGTATTCCAGAAGAGAGCTGGAAGATTTGGAGTACAGATACTACAGTGAAATGAAAGATGGTACAAGGAAAGTCAAAATCTCAGAGTCTCTGTTCAGGTGTCCCTTTTGTTACATAGATCGAAAGCGTGATTACCAGTTTGATGACTTGCTTCGACATGCTTCTGGTATTGGCGGTAGTTCCCGCACTAAGGATGGGAGAGATAAAGCTAGACATCTTGCTCTGGAGAGATATATGAGGAAGTATCTCCGCCCTCGAGAAAGACCACGTCCTTCTCCAACTTCAGATGTCTCTTCTCTTCCTAAAGAGGAGTTTACTGGAAAGTGGAAATCTACTTTGTCAACTACTGAAGAAGGAGAATTCATAACTACTGAAAATTCTAGTTCACCTCATATTGTCAAAGCTGAACCAAAGTTTGTCTCCGGAGATGATTCTGGACGTAGTGGTGAGGAAAGACTAAAGTTTTCTGATAAACCCGACCCCTTTTTTAGCAACGAAGACAAATCATACCCTGCCAAAAGACCTTGCCTAGTTTCTGGTGCGAAAGAGGGAGATGAACCTGTTCAACGGATTGGTCTCAGCCATGGTGCTAGCTTTGCTCCAACATATCCCCAGAAGCTAGTTTCTTTGGGTGCTGGTAATGGGGATCAGATGTATGTGCATCCCTGGAAAGGTATCCTGGCGAATATGAAAAGAACGTTTAATGAAAAAACAAGGAAGTATGCTGGTGAGAGTGGAAGCAAGATAAGAGAAGATTTGATCAAGAAAGGGTTTAATCCCCATAAAGTCACGCCACTGTGGAACGGAAGACTTGGGTTTACTGGTTTTGCTATTGTTGACTTTGGTAAAGAGTGGGAAGGATTCAGAAACGCGACCATGTTTGATAAACACTTTGAAGTGAGTCAGTGTGGGAAAAGAGACCATGATCTCACACGTGATCCAGGTGATAAGCTTTATGGTTGGGTAGCAAAACAAGATGACTACTATTCAAGAACTGCTATTGGTGACCACCTCAGAAAGCAAGGGGACTTGAAGAGTGTTTCTGGTAAAGAGGCAGAAGATCAAAGAAAGACATTCACGCTTGTCTCCAACTTGGAAAACACACTGGTAACCAAATCTGATAATCTTCAACAAATGGAGAGCATCTACAAACAAACCAGTTCAGTGCTTGAGAAAAGAATGAAAGAGAAGGATGAAATGATCAACACACATAATGAAAGTATGTTCTCTTACTACGAAACTAATTTTTGCTTGATTGAGGTGCTTGGTCTAGTATTTGGAAACTGATAAGTTTGCTTTTCCATGTTTAGAAATGAGTATTATGCAGCAAACTGCACGTGATTATTTGGCCAGTATTTATGAAGAACATGAAAAGGCCTCTCAGCATCTGGAAGCTCAAAGGAAAGAATATGAAGACCGGGAGAATTATCTAGATAAGTGTCAAGCTAAGAATAAGACTGAGCGGAGAAAGCTTCAATGGCAAAAGCATAAGGTAACATTCACATGCTTCGTACAACCTTACCCTTAAACTATCTTGTTCTTAGCAATGATTCGTGGAATCTTATAATATCTGCCAGAACTTAATGGCAACGCAAGAGCAAAACAAAGCTGATGAAGACATGATGAGATTGGCAGAACAGCAACAGGTAAGCTTTATTGTTAAAAAAAAACAAAACACTTTGAAAGTTAATGTTCAAGTTGCTGTTTGATTTTTGGTCGTACTTAGAAAACTGGCTATTGTTTTACAGAGGGAAAAAGATGAATTACGTAAGCAAGTTCGTGAGCTCGAGGAGAAGATCGATGCTGAGCAGGCATTAGAGCTAGAGATAGAGCGTATGAGAGGTGACTTGCAGGTCATGGGACACATGCAAGAAGGTGAAGGTGAAGATTCAAAAATCAAGGAGATGATAGAAAAGACAAAGGAAGAACTGAAGGAGAAAGAAGAGGATTGGGAATATCAAGAGTCGCTCTATCAAACTCTTGTTGTAAAACATGGCTACACTAACGATGAGCTACAGGATGCGCGCAAGGCTTTGATTCGTGTAAGCAATTCTCAGCCTCTCTCCATCTCGTCCCTTCTTCCTTTGATGGGTTGTTATTTGGATTTTCTGATTGATGAACATTTATGGTGTTGACCTAGTGAGACTCCATGTTCTTACCTGGTAACTCATGGTAGAAATCTCAGATGGTAGTGGAAGTGATTTGCCATTTGTGTTCTGATATTTGCAACTAACCATGCTTAAGCTATGTGCAGTCAATGCGAGAGTTGACCACACGAGCTTACATTGGTGTGAAGAGAATGGGAGCATTGGATGAGACACCATTCAAAAAAGTAGCTAAAGAGAAATATCCAGCAGTAGAAGCTGATAAAAAAGCCGAAGAGCTCTGTTCCTTGTGGGAAGAGCACCTGGGAGACTCGGCTTGGCATCCGATTAAGGTCGTCGAAAAAGATGGAATCGCAAAGGTAAACACGCTTTTCTCTCAAACAATGTTTCTAGATGATATCTTAGCTCCTGTAATATAAGAACATGAGAGTGACTATAACGATTTTGCAGGAAGAACTGAATGAAGAAGATGAGAAGCTACAAGAGCTGAGGAAAGAGTTGGGTGAGGAAGTGTATGCAGCTGTGACACAAGCGCTTAAAGAAAGGAACGAGTATAATGGCAGTGGAAGGTACATAGTGCCTGAGCTTTGGAATTTCAAACAAAACAGAAAAGCGAGCATCAAGGAAGGAGTTGTTTATCTGGTCAACTCGTGGAAACAGAAGAAACCAAAGCCGAAGCGTAGATAAAAATTAATTCTAGAAACCTCTATTGTTGATAATTATTAAGACTAGATGAGATTTCATGATTATCCCCACTAAGAATAGTTATAAACTTGAGAAAAAAATAAAAATAGTTATGAACTTATGATGCTGAAATCTTGGACTGGGTTATTCGTTTTGAAAAGAGGATTTGGGTTTTGTTATTTATGAATATGTTTCATTGAAGATCTTCTACAATTAACAGTTTAGCTTCTTAAGAACAGGTTTACAAGGCTTGTGTGGGTTACTAAATTACACTTTACATTTTTTACGTATTACAAATACAATCAATAGGGCTTCCTGTTAGTTTATATTCTCGTGATCCTTCCTGGAGATCACTCATGTGTCAAGATGCCGCAAAGAGCATTGAAAATCCCCTGTTTCAGAGCTTATGAATCCTGATCCTTCTTCTCGACGTTATTGCCACAATCCGATCTTTGTGCTTTACCTGTATTCCTGCAGTGACATTGTTGTGAATTAGGTGAGTTTATTCCTTGAACCGGATAACTTTCTAAGAAATGGTTTGCGATAAGCAAAGTTTCTACCTTTATGGTTCCTCTGTTCTCAAGCTCCACAAGACAAGCTTCGGTCCCGCCCTTGTCTTTTTCCGTCCCTCACTCTACCAGTTTCGTTCTCAAAAACTGGAGCCCTGAAGATACTTCTGTCACTGAGGATAATACTGAGCTCACATCCTCATACTCATATACGCCGATACAGGTACTAAATTTCTCGTTAACTGACAAAGAATTTTGTTCTCAAGACCGATAACTGTGCTTTCATATCCTCAGCTGACCATTTAGATATAGACTCTTAATCATCGGAGTCCCTTGGCCTTTAATTTAGCATAGTGTACTGCAGACAGAGAAGCTTTAGTCGGCTTAATCCCCTTTTCCAACATCTCTTTCACAAGTTTGACTGCCTTAAGTACAAATCCATTCCTACAACAACCAGCTATTAACGCTGTGTAAGGCACAACATCAGGCTTTACCCCACTTTCAATCATTCGATCAAAGATCATTTTTGCCTCTTTAAGATATCCCATCTTACAGCAACAAGCTATTAGTGCTGTGTAAGGCGCAGCATCAGGATCCACCCCACTCTCGATCATTTGATCAAAAATTCTTTTCGCCTCTCCAAGATCCCCAATCTTGCACTGCCAATCAATCAAAACCGTGTAGTAGAAAACGTCTGGTTTAACATCAAAGGCTTTCATTTCCCTTGAAAGATTCCGTTCTGGTTTGTTTTTGAGTAAAACTGTGTATGTTACCACATCAGGTACGATTTCTCTCCTCTTCATGTCTTTAAAAAGAGCATAGACTTTCTTCAGGTCGTTTAAATGGCAATATCTGTTAATCATGATTGTGTAGTAGACGACGTCTGGAATAACATCAAAGGCTTCCATTTCCCTCTTCATATCCAACTCTGGATCGCTATTGAGTAAAACTGAGTATGTTACCACATCAGGTTTGACATCTCTCCTCTTCATGTCTTCAAAAAGAGCATAGGCTTGCTTCGGCTCGTTTAACCGGCAATAGGTGTTAATCATGATTGTATAAGTGAACAAATCAGGGACAATCTTTTTAGTAACTAAAATTTCAAAAAACTCCCGGGCTTTTCTCACATTATTAACTCGACACCAAGCACCAATTAACTTTCCATACATGCTCTTCTCAGGTTCGACTCCAAGTTTCCACATTCTATCCAGTAAGTCTTGAGCTTTGCTGATATAATCTTTCTCGGCGCAAAGACTAGTGAATAGAGTAAAATACACACTCTTGGGCAGAGGAAATTCCAGTCTAATGAATCGTTCAAAGGCATGATCAAGACAGCCAGCGGCACAAAAACCCTTCACCATACTTGCATCGTTTTCCCGAGATTTATGTTCCAAACTCTCATAGAAAGCTTCAGCCTTGTCTAGTTCACCTGCATCAATCAGGCCTTCAATGACCATGTTGTGTGTAACATAAGTGGGTTTTACACCCCGATTTTCCATCATTTTCAGAGTTTCGAATGCCTCTTGTGCAAGACCATTCGTAGCCAATCCACCAGCAAGTACGTTATATATAACAATATCAGGTGTTTTACCTGTTCCGTCCATTTCAATCATCAAATCAAAGGCATCAGAACATTTACCTTGTAGACAGCAACCCCCTATCAAAGTCGTGTAGTTGATGACATCAGGAGCTATTCCTTTACCCGTCATTTCTCTGAACAACTCAATAGCTTCTTCTACTTTGCCAAGCTTTCCCAAAGCATCAAATGCAACATTGTAGCAAACTCTATCAAGAGAAATGTTCGTCTCTCTAAACTCTTTAAATAGATCATAAGCTTCCGAGAAATTTCCCATCTGACAATAGCATTGAAGGATTGAGCTTACAATCACACAGTTTATTCTTTTTCTTTTCTTCAACATTTTGTTAAAAACATCCACAGCTTTAGGTATATTCATATTCTTGCGATGTCCCTCAATTATCGCCGAGTAAACATAGACATCCGGATCAATCCCATGTTTCTCCATGTCAAGAACAACACTTTCAGCGTCTTCTATTCTCATCTCATAACATAAACCACGCACCACTTTGCGATATGCAATTCCAAGATCACTCTTATCCACCAGAATATTTGCATCCCTCAATGGTTGGAGTAGAAAATAAGCTATATCTGTCATCTGATTCAAACACAGTCCTTCAATAAAATTCAAATAAAATACGCAAGGGTTCCTAGTCTCTGAGATTAACAGTCTACTAAGAAGCTTCTCTAATTCTTCCTTATCATCATTCCTCCACAATGCTTGAACCACAAGAACATAAGTATGTGCATCTGCATCCAACCCGAGACGCTCTATTTCCCAGAAAAAACCAACCACCATATCACTTCTCCCAGATGCAATCATACGGCTGATCAAAAAATTCAATGCCTTTATATCCGGAGCACGTCCTAGAGAATAGTAAGCTCGGAAGAAAATATCAATAGCTTCGTCAAACATATCAAGATTAGCATAGGCTTTAACCAATGCAGTGGAGACTCGAATCAACAACACCAATGACTGTTCCATTTCTCCAATGGCCTTTAACAAATCCATTACACTGAAACCGCGTCCCTCATCTCCTCTTCTAACGAGTTCAAATAGAAAAGTATCCAATTTCTTATCCAAACCCCAACCACAAACGATTCTGATAACAGTTGCATAAGCTTGGACACTAGGCAAAGTCACATTTCCTTCAATTCGTTTGAGAAACGATAAAGCAAGATAAGGATCATCTTTCATACTATTCAACACACGAAGAACCCCAATGTCATTTAACTCCAATGCTTTATAATCAAAAGTACCTTCTTTTACTTGCTCAGAGTGTGAGATTGTAAGGTTTGTCCGGGCAAGTGCAGGAACCACGTAGAATCGCGAAGAGGGTCCTTGTCGAATCAATCCTCTCACATGTGAGAGTAATGGAATCGGAAAAACCCGCATGAAATATTTTCCGATCTTGTGGCAGCCGGAAAAAAAAAAACTAGCAGAGACTAATTGAGAAGAGATTTTCCGACCAAGAGAGAACTGAAGATTCAGGGTTTTACTTTACAGAGAAGGACATAGAAATCGACCCGAACCAATTCCAAATTAGAACTCGAACCGAAAATAACATTGTAATTAAATTATACCGAATCTAACCGAAATATTCGAACCGGATAACGGAAGTAAAATGATTTTAATGGTACGGCCGTAAAATGTTTGGGCCAATACGGCCCATTCGTTATGACTTTTTTTATTATTATTACAGAATCGTTTCCATTAAACCCTTAAAAGTTTCAGAATCGAACTCGTCTATTCTCCGCCGGTGTGCCGTCGCCGATATGCTTCGTCGTGTCTTTTACAAGCGTGCACGGTCAGTTGGTGTCTCTGTCTGATTTTATGTTGTATATATCATAGATTCGTTAGAACTATCGACCAAATACACATTCAATTTTGTAATTATCTGCAGCCAAAATCGATTTTCGACTAGAAGTAATTTATGTAATAATCTTACCTGTGTTTCGATTTTCATTGGCAGTGATGATTTATCTTACTGTCATCGTCTGTTGCACATTCCGTATAACGAACCAGAGCCTGACTCAAAGGCAATTTCTGAAATCGTTGGTATAGTTTCAAAGAAAGAAGAAGCTGTAGTAGTTACGGAACCAACTCATCATTGGCGTAAGAATTGGGAAGATTTGAGAAAGAATAGGTTAACAGCTAGTAATTTCGCGCGTGCTATCGGATTTTCGCCTGACGGTAGACGAAATCTTTGGTTAGAGAAAATCGGGGCAGCGAAACCGTTTGCTGGAAACCGAGCTACGTTTTGGGACATTGAGAATGAGGTCGAAGCACTCGAGAGGTACAACGAGTTAACGGGAAATGAAATCCTCATACCTGAGTTTGTTGTTTATAAGAATGGTGAAAGCCCTGAAGAAAACTGGTTAGGAGCTTCTCCTGATGGAGTGATCAATGTAGTTAAGGACGGTGTTACTTCGTGTGGTGTGTTAGAAGTGAAATGCCCGTTTGATAACCGGGATAACTCGAAAGTTTATCCGTGGAAGAAGGTTCCTTATAATTGTGTTCCACAACTTCAGGGTTTAATGGAGATTGTGGATACAGATTGGTTGGATTTGTATTGTTGGACTCGCAATGGAAGCAGTCTCTTTAGAGTTTGGCGTGATACCGCGTTTTGGGAGGATATGAAACCGGCACTGTTTGATTTTTGGCAGAATCATGTTTTACCTGCAAGAGAGATATACAATAACTTTGATATAAAGGATCCTCAAGTGAAGCTGAGAGAGTTTAAACCGAAGCATTGGCATGAAGATTGCAAGAAGATTATGCGTGGAGCTGAGAGAATCAGCGCAAACGCAAACCGTTTGTTCTATGAGATCGATGGGAATCTTGTAGACTGAGGTTTTTGTAACTGATTATGTGAAATTTGCAAGCAAGCAAGCCAGGTTCCCTTATTTCATTTGAATGTTATTTGCTTAGTGTGGAATGTAGAAAACACTAAATGAAGCTCTTGTGTTGAGCTAAAGTACATATTTCATATTGTATACTCTGTTTCTTATTGTCTCATCAGCTTTTGTTACATCAGAATATTGGTCAGTTTTTATGAATGCTTCTCAAGTTTTCACTTTTGGCCATTGTTTTTCTTAGTTCTGAAATTGCAATTGTGTATATTGGACGGTTGGATTTAGAGGCTCAATTAGCCGCATTAACTAAATATGTGGCTGTGATTCATCTTACTCAAGACGACAGCGTTTTAAACTCCTTTGGACATTGGTCTTACTTGCCACGTGTCACATCTTCTCTATCGAGTACAAACCGCAAGTGAAACAGAGTAACAGAGACGCGTCGTCTTCAACGATGCTCTCAACGGTGACGGCGACGGCGGTTTCTCGACCGATTCTGAAGGTGGAATGTACAATCAAAAGGACGTTTAAAGTGACGGCGGAGAAGTTTCCGACGTTTCTGCCGACCGATGTCGAGAAAATTAAAGACACGTTTGCTCTAAAGCTCGCCGCCAGAATAGAGAGGCTTCCTGTATCTGTAAGTGGCTTGAGATTCCACGTTTTATCATTCTGAAATTTCAAATAATCCAAGGTCTGATCCTTTCATGACTGAGAATTTGAGCTTATATACAACTACATTTTACTGTCTTAGCTGCAACTTGGCCATGTCACAATTCAAGTTTTTGTGATTCTGTATTTCTTACATTCAAAGTTTCAAGTGAGTAGAAACATTTAAAGCAATGTAAGAATCATGAACCTGTAGAGATTTTGCTCATTGTCTTGTTAGGTGAGCTTCAGGGAAGATAGTATTATGAGCAGTTGCGTGACACCGCTGATGCGGAACGAGACAACTCCTGTTGTGCTTCTTCACGGATTTGATAGGTACTAATCAAAATGTTTTGGTTTGTTGAATTAGTGTCTTGAGTTTTAAAACTCTTGTAAAACAGTTCTTGTTTAGAGTGGAGATACACTTATCCGTTGCTTGAAGAAGCCGGTTTAGAAACATGGGCATTTGATATCCTTGGTTGGGGTTTTTCTGATTTAGGTTTTGTCCCTCTCTTATCATTTACTACTTCCTTTCCCTTTTTGTTTTCTGTTATTCTCCAAACTTGCCAATGTTTTTATACTCTTGCACACTTCTCTTTTCAGACAAACTTCCACCTTGTGATGTAGCGTCGAAAAGAGAGCACTTTTACAAGGTTTGTAGACATTTTCTTTACTTGTGTGCTTAGTTTAGTTGTTGAGAATTGATTTGGCTCTCTTGTATGATCCATAGTTTTGGAAGTCTCATATTAAAAGGCCTGTGGTTTTGGTTGGTCCGAGCCTCGGTGCTGCTGTCGCAATTGACATTGCGGTCAACCATCCAGAAGCGGTACTTATAGAATTCTTGAGGAGCTTTCATTATTTCTCATAAAGAAGTTTTTAGTCAACATGTCAGAAGATATTGACTAGGAGAAGAAACTCATGAATATTCAGGTTGAGTCCTTGGTTTTAATGGACGCAAGCGTTTACGCAGAAGGTACTGGAAACTTGGCAACGTTACCTAAAGCAGCAGCTTATGCTGGGGTAAGTTCTCATCAAGTTCTATACATAAAAGTCCCTTTATTGTATTGGAGGATGATCCTCTTGAGTAAAACTCTTCACAATTCTGTTAACACTATGGTTTTTTGGGTATATGAATTTGGGATTTTAGGTGTATCTTCTAAAGAGTATTCCATTACGGTTATACGTTAACTTCATATGTTTCAATGGTATCTCATTGGAAACTAGTTGGGACTGGACAAAGGTAAACAAGCCTTACTAAGTAATTCTTATTGGTAAACAAGAAACTAGCTCTCATCAGTCTGATTTTTTTCGTCAATCTAGATTGGTCGCTTGCATTGTCTATATCCTTGGTGGGAAGATGCAACTGTTAGTTTTATGACTAGCGGAGGATACAACGTAACTTCTCTTATAAAAAAGGTACTTTCATCTTTTCTCTAAATCACTTTTCATTTATGTAGATTTCGGAGTAAGGTGAAATCAAGAAGAGATTCTGTCTGCAGGTTTCACAGAAGACATTGATACTATGGGGAGAGGATGACCAAATCATTAGCAACAAGCTCGCTTGGGTTAGTTAGATTTTTCTATCTCTATTTAGACTATTATCATGTTTCAAATGGTCTCTCAAGTCCTAGATCATATCTTCTTCAATGCAGAGACTGCACGGAGAATTATCGAATGCACGTGTCAAACAAATATCTAACTGTGGACATCTTCCCCATGTCGAAAAGCCGGCTGCTGTCACTAAACTTATAGCAGAGTTTGTTAGAGAGACTTGCCGGTGTAAAGAGGTTGAAAGTATATCTTAGACCCTTGGGGGCCATTATTGAAGCTGTGTTTCATACCAATACCAAAATCTTACTTGTTAAATCGTATATAGTTGATACTTCACTTCTTTCATGGTTTGGTTGGTCTTTTTTTGAATAAATAAACCACACCAAACATCTCTCTGTTTTGTAACTTGTATGATTGATTTGTTGTATGTAACTTAAAAACAAAAACAGAGTGTGAAAACAGAGGAGATGACCAAACTTGAAGCCCCACTGGATTTGGAATGTCAATCATCGATATGTCTTTAATGAAAATGTTTTTGTCAACCTAATCAATTGAATCGTATACGGCTCAGAATGGTGGCAGAAAATGATTATTGAGATTACGCTTAACATCCAAAAATTGGGTAAATAATAAAGGCAGAATACGTTTATTGAGCTTGCTGTGAACATCAAAGAGCTTGCATTGTATCACAAGTCAAAAACCCAAATAACTTGGTCGAGCTTTCTACTCCCTAGTCTCTTCTTCATCGAGAGCTTTCGACTTCATAGGTTGAGAATGACCTAAAAAGAAACCACGGAAACTAATGAGACAATTTAGAATTTGTTACCAAGAAACCAAGAATCAGAGCAAATGTTATGTACATGATGATGACCGATTCCTTTTTGGGCCGAGGTGAGTAACACCAACAACATTAATATCCCATCCTTTCACGTGATTATTGGTAATTATTTAGGTTTAAAAAAAGTTATACACAGTGTAAAAACAATACAAATTTCTTAGTTAGAAAGTATTAGAAAGATATTAGTTTTAGACTTTTAGATAAGGTATATTTTGGGGAACAAAAATAGTGTTTTTACCAATATGTGTTCTTCACCACTTAGAAGATAGAAACAAAATCTTAATATTTCCCAATTCATATTCAAGTTATGCCCTAGTTTAATATGATCAAACCTACGAGTCGAGATTACAAAAAAGACCCTCAAACTAAAAGGGTTGAATATATCCTCGACCAAACCCAAAGGATTACTACAGTTTAGAGCTTCCTCAACCGAAAGACCAAGAAGTCACCACTAGAGTTTAGAATATTTCCAATCAAAACCAAGTGTAACTATAGTTTTGAACTTCCTCAACGGCTCAACCTAAACCATTTTACCACAAGTGCACTCAGATCTGCAAGAAGAATACACCAACATATATCAAATTTTCAACTTTTCAACTTGAGAAAACTTTTTTTCAGACTACATATTTACTTACCTTAAGTTCAACAAACTCTGTCACAAGGTTGACCTGACGGCGGACACGAACGAATCCCTCATCACCCCAAGTGTCGCCCTTCGTGTCCTGAAACTCCATGAAAGGGATGTTGCTCTCCTCATCAATCCCATGCCCGGTGAGTAACATGAAGTGACCATCTACTCTTCTATTCGCTTCTCTGATCTTTAGGGTAGGTTTATAAAGCTGTCCCTATCACAAAACATAACCACATCAAGGGAATGCAATGTTCAAGGTAATTTGATTGTGATTCTCGCAAATCAATAAACACAAGAAAGAACATATAAATCAAAATACTTACATTCTCTGTATGCTTATGAGAACTCCAACATATTGGTATCTTAGTCGCCAGGAGTGATTTTTTAAGCAGACGGTCTATATTTTCCTCGAAGATTACCTCCCCAAAATGTACGTGTTCATCCATAAAGTCATCCAAGCGGTGAACAATCATTTCATCAATCCAGTAGTTCACAACAACAAAATTATTAATGAGCTAACTCTATATGTCAAAAAAGATTCATATTATTTACCTGAGGAGTAGATCCGTCGATGTTGAGGGCGATCCATAAAATAAAACTAGAATTTTTTTTTGTACTAGTATTTCACATGTTAGAGCATTTCCATCGATGAGTTTTTAAAAAATTTAGAAGAAATTTAAAATATTATATTAAAAATACAATATGAATTAAAAAAAAAGGAGAAAAATGGTGCTTATATAAGAGATTTTAGATTTTAAGAGTCTTTATAACATTTAATCATTATTTTTTATAGCACATTTATTTAGAACTCTAAGTAAGAGTTTTAAATCCGAAAGAAAACAAATTGTCACACCAAACTTCTCCATTTTTAGTCTATGATTGAACAAAAGAAATTATTGTTGTAATAATTAAAAAAGAATTTAAGTATTTTTTACACAACGAATGAGTTGGTAAGAAGGATGTTGTTGAGAAGTCTTCATCATAAACTATAGTCGTTTGTATCCATTCTCATTCACTAAAGATTGGTGTCCTGTTTTATCTTTCTTTACTCAAGATTCTTTCTATTAGAGCAACCTTTACATAGACGAAAGCTCAACAAACGCCTAAGCTTCTTGTTCCACCCAAAATAGAATCAAAGACTAACACAAGTGGATGTCTTTTAGTCTCTACACGTGGCTAAATCCGAACCTTACATCAGAGCCCCATAGAAAGGCTAGTAATGAAAAACAGAGTGTGAAAACAGAGGAGGTGCCCAAACTTGAAGCACCACTGCCTGGGTTGCTTGGGTTGAAGACTCCGGTTGGACCAAACACCGGAGGAGTTCCCGGGAACGGTGTTCCTGGAAATGGAGTTCCCGGAAATGGAGTGGTTCCGTTTGTGGGAGTTGTTCCCGTTGGTGGTGTTGTTGATGGAGGAGACCTAGTAGAGCTGTTACAAGATAAGGAACAAAGTAAAATAATGTGAATGAAGCAGTTTTAGGTTAATGAAAGTGATCAGCAAACATACCTAGGGCTTGACGGATAGATGCAACCATTAGCCAAATCTGCACCCACAGAAAAAAACATCATCAAGATCACAAACTTTTTCTCATCAAAAGGTTTTAGACTTTTAGGAGTTATTGACTTTACTGGAAGGTGGGTTTGGATTGGTAGTGGCAGTGCCAGAGAAATTGCAGCTTCCAGGGACTTGAGCTGCGTTTTGGAAGTAGCTATTCACAGCCCAATCACAGTGGCTTTTGATGGTGTCTGGTTGATAACAAGTACCCTTATCATGTATAGGATTACAATCAGCTAAGGTTCCACATGCATAGTCTATTGATGTTTGAAGCTCTGTGTCTCCTATCCCATCTTTACAGAGACAGTAAATTGCACCTAAATAGAAAGATATAGCTTTAGATTGAACCATAAAACCAGAGCACTGTGATCGGTTGGTTGTGCTTAGATTGAAAAGATCATTCCTTTGCATAAAGCTTCTTGATCATTTAGGGGAATAGGAAAATAAGAATTAATCAAAAAAAAAAAAAGGGAAGAAGAAAGCTTTACTTGAA
>Ga0041059_1000639_pt1 | contig 27114 bp, 19 predicted proteins | sample AraColnosormetaG_FD_56232 | JGI IMG/M metagenome (GOLD analysis project Ga0041059, IMG submission 56232) | Arabidopsis roots microbial communities from North Carolina, USA - Col MF nosort | ecosystem: Host-associated > Plants > Roots > Unclassified | place: USA: North Carolina | collected... | reverse complement strand
AGTTGTTTACTTTTTTTCAGTTGTTGCAATAAATTGAAGACAACAAAAAAAACGTATCATTGATTCATCATAACATAAAGATTATACAAAGGACAAGATTTAAGACCAACATATGTTACTGAATCAATTGTTACAAGTTATATAATAGGACAATACAACAATGTTTTATAAAGTGTTAATCTCTCTGGTCACTCTCATATTCTATCTTATGATATAACAGCAAAATGATACACACGCATAGGATAAAAAATAAAGGGTTGCATTCATTTTTACTGCCTACAAAACACATCCATCAATCAGAGAAAGACTCTTTTTTATGTGGTTCGGTTAAAGTTCCCATCAACCTGCATATGGAGCCACTCCGGTTGAGATACTCGGGTTTCATTAGCTTCTTGTTGCTCGTATATTGTTCGATGAACGTCAATCGGTAAAGTCCCGAGCTGATACAACACACCAAGAGCTTTTAGATTTAGTAGCTTTGATTAAGAAAGATAAGATTTTTCTATGTTCTTTTAGATTTGGGACTTACATCACCGGAAGGAAAAACTCCTATTGTCGGACCAGTACTTGCACCCGAGTTAACAACTTCTAGCTTCATTGATAGAAACTGCAGACCAAACTCCATGCTTAGGCATGTATAATTGTAACATATAACAGAGAGGTGTTAACGACTTTTACCTCAACTTGCCGCTGCAATGACTGAATATAATTGATAATCTCATCGAGCACAAGGGCTTTTCCGATTATCTGATCAACAGAAATATCTTGTTGAATGTTTTTTAGGCTATAATAACATCATTCACAAGCAGGGACCAAAAGAACATGTACCTTATTACATCCTGGAATTATATCTTGAAGAGCTGTCATCTTCTCACTGATCTTTTCTCTTCTAGCCTGTCAAAGACAACATTGTGATTCTAATAAAAGGAACAGTTTTTGAGGATAAAATTTATGGTGATTTTAGCAGAAGAATTACTCGCTCTGCTAAACTATGCCGGTCAGTAGCTTGTCCTCTTCTTGCTCTCACATGAATATAATCCTTTGGTGGCTCAGGTTTGTTCTTCTGTTCCGTTGCTTTGCTTCCACCACCACCCGAACTTGTTTCGCCTTCAGGTCTCATCGAACCATCTCCATTTCCACTTTCAGATCCACACAGTTTTCTTTTCTTATCCCCTGATTCTTTCTATTAAAAAAGTAAACAGATGGAAAGCTTTAAGATCCTAAATCAAACTCTCAATCTAAGATCACTAAGTAAGCATTGACCATTCCAACATCTATCAAACTAATGGTCTTCAAGCTGAATCCAACTTAAGTCAAAAAGTCAATGGAGATAAGTCATCTAATCTATAAACTAATCCTTGATCCCTAAACCAAAGACTTAAACTTTGACTCATTGATTTTTAGATCACCACCAAGCTAAAGGATCTAGATTCAAACATTCAAAAGACCCAACAAATAAAAATCAGGACTTTTCAAAAATTGAAGTGCAAAATCTCACCAATTCATTACCACTGCTGCTGGAAGAAACCATCTTTGAAGAATCATCCTCAGAGTTCAAATCTCTAGTCTTTCTACTTCCCCAGCCAGCAGTTAGATCGGTGACTGTAGATTCCTCAGCCGCGGAGACGTCTTTATTGCCGGAATGTTCAGAGCGAGTAAAGACTCGACCGGAGTTAACAGCTAAACGGAGACCAGAGCGAACGGCGTCGTTTACAGGGAAAGGCCAAATCTCGGAGAGAGTGTAAGAAGAAGGATTAGCTGCAGAGAAGGAGGAATCGTTCACTAGTGGAGGGTCCATTTCCGATGATCGTAAAAAGGGTTGACCCAGATTTAGGACCCGGATCCGAGAAGTGAGGAACTTGATAGAAAAAAAGAAGGAAAAGGTTTGAGCTTTGCGAGGTCTTGTCTTGTTTATAGGGTTGTGTGTGAGGTGGACAAATAGAGAGAGAGATCGGAGAAGGTAAGACAGATGTGGGTAGTGATAATGCGCCACTAGTATGCAATGGAAGATGATTTATCACCAATACTTTCAGAAAATCTCATTAATTACACAGCTTACATCAAATATTTTGCCGTTTCTGTTATAAAAAAAATATTACAATGGTAAAATTTTCGTTTCGTTTAGAAACAAAATTGAATAGAAAAGATATATTATGGCGCAATAACCTAAATAATTTCTATCAAAAATAAAAAATAAAAATCTCACAATTATGTCTTTTAGTTATCCTTTGATTAAATTATTTTTTACTGTGAACAACTTTGGTAATTTTACTGTGAACAACTTAAATACACCAAAGGACAATGCATCTCTCTTAGAAAAAAATACATACTAGCAAAACCAAATCATGTTACTTTGGTAATTTCATTCTGACGTGTTTAAGGAAAAAACGTATATGTTTGGATTAAAAATTTGATCTTCGTACCATATGTCCATCCTAGTAAGTACTCGATCGCCTATGTTTACAATAATATTCACCAATTAGTGTTTTTTTATTTAACATAGATCTCCCACTTCATAGTCATATGTTTTATGAAAGTTAGTTGTGTAAAGTGAAGGGAACCACACACCGGTACGTAGGATACGATCGAGGATGTGACAATGGGCCATATATTTAAATTTTAAATGCTTAATCACAAAAGCCAAAATTCTAGCTAAATATATAAAACGCTAATATGAAGGATAGATGACATGTGTTTTAGTCTTTTTGTTTGCATGTCAACGTTCTTCACGTTAAATTTTTAAAAATTCAGAAGCTATAGTTTTATTATGTTCAATGTAGTTTTAGCCTTTTTGGTAGATGACATGTTCAAGGTAGTTGCGGAAAAATACAAGGAGCCAAGAGTGTCATTTTTCGTTTCGATGATTTCAACCTTCATTTGTTGTGTTTATTATAAAAGTTTGTATTTTTGAATGATGAATACAGAGATATCAAACGTTTTTAAGAATACAGTATATAACAAACAAAAAAGCTCTAAAACTATTCACTGAGTTAAAACTTTTAAAAGTCAATTCTATAGCATTGAATGCTCTAAATGTGTAGCAAGAAAATTGTTTAAAGACCAACAAATTAGAAATTGATGTTTTTCTGCAAAACTTTTTTAATTATTAATTTTATTATCGAATTAAGTGGAATATGTTTATATTTTGATGAAATAATGAAAAGGTGGAAAAGACAAGTGTAGAAAGAGAAGACACCTGGATGCAAAGGTGTCACACATGAAGCCCAATTCCTCTCTTTCCATTTTTCCCATAAAGCTTTTTTGCTCTACTCATCAAGATACCTCTAATAAAAAAACAAGAAACACTATTTTTTTGTTATCAATTTCTTCTGTTCATTTCAGTTTGGTCATGAAATTAAGAAAATTAATAGAGAGAAAAGTCAAAAATAAAAACATGAGCATAGGAGTACTATGTGACTTCATTGGTGATGGAATGACACAGTTGGCCGATTTAGCACCGACTAAGTAGACATTAATCAATAATAGTTTAAATTTCAAAATAAGAATCATATCTACTAAACAATCAAATACATATGATTCCATCTACTATTATTGTTTTTTTTTAATTTATAAATCATATAGTACTAATTAACTAATAATTTCACATTCTGTCTCGTGTAATCAAGACAACCTTTTCGATTTGTTTTTTTGGTCGATTTGCTTAACCTTAAAAATCTTATTACTTCAATTATAAGATTAAAATTCGACAAAAACATAACGTTTTTCCTTTTTATTCTACTGGTGGTGGAAATAATCATCTAGAATAATAAAATTACTTTAATTTGAAAAGATAAATCCAACGAATCTATAACTTTAATCGAAAACTAAATAAAATAAGGAAAAAGAGAAGATTTAAAAGCGAAGAAAAGATTCGAAAAAGAGAGAGAGAGAGATGGACCAAAACGGCGGTTTATTCAGACGTCAGCAGCACTAACTAAGAAAGAGGAGAGAGCTTTAACTCTTCCCCTTGCTGCTTCCTTCTCCAAATTCTCCTGACGCGTTTCTGTTCATCTTACGATTTTACACGTCTCTCTAAAGATTTAAATTTTCGACTTTACGTTTCTTTCGGGTTTTGAATTTTCTCACTAAAGATTTGTCTTTTCCATAGAAAGTTCTTGAATTTTCTCTCTTCGTGTTCAAAGGGTTTTTCAGAATTTATAGTAACCCACCAATCTACTGATTGTCTCCGTTCATCGTAATCTCTCAAGATTTGATTTTTATTTGTTTTTTGAAATTTTGAATTTTGAGATTCTGTTCCTCTTTGATCATCATCACTAGGGTTTTCTGTTTCCAGTTAAAAAAAAGTTTGGATTTTTCTTCGTATAATTTAGGAATGAGGAAGCCCAAGTTGTCAAAACTCGAGAGGTTAGAGAAATTCGACATTTTCGTTTCTCTAAGCAAGCAGAGATCGGTTCAGATACTAATGGCGGTTGGGTTACTCTACATGCTTCTTATCACATTCGAAATCCCTTTCGTCTTCAAAACCGGGCTTAGTTCTTTATCTCAGGATCCGTTAACCCGACCCGAGAAGCACAATAGTCAGAGAGAGTTACAAGAGAGACGAGCTCCGACTCGACCTTTAAAGAGTCTGCTTTACCAGGAATCACAATCGGAATCACCGGCTCAGGGTTTAAGAAGAAGGACTCGGATCCTTTCTAGTTTGAGATTCGACCCGGAAACGTTTAACCCGAGTAGCAAAGATGGGTCTGTGGAGCTTCATAAATCTGCTAAGGTAGCTTGGGAAGTTGGTCGAAAGATATGGGAAGAGCTTGAGTCTGGGAAAACGTTGAAAGCTTTGGAGAAGGAGAAGAAGAAGAAGATTGAGGAACATGGGACAAACTCGTGTTCTCTCTCTGTTTCCTTAACCGGGTCTGATCTTTTGAAACGTGGGAATATCATGGAGCTTCCATGTGGTTTAACTCTTGGGTCACATATTACAGTGGTTGGGAAGCCACGAGCTGCTCATTCGGAGAAGGACCCTAAGATATCGATGTTAAAGGAAGGAGATGAAGCTGTGAAGGTTTCACAGTTTAAGTTGGAGCTTCAGGGTTTGAAAGCAGTGGAAGGAGAAGAGCCACCTCGGATACTCCACTTGAATCCAAGGCTTAAGGGTGATTGGAGTGGTAAGCCTGTGATTGAGCAGAACACTTGCTATAGAATGCAATGGGGCTCAGCACAAAGATGTGAAGGATGGAGATCTAGGGATGATGAAGAGACTGGTTAGTGTAGATATGTTCAAAAGCATTTATCTTTCATCTGTTGTTTTTCTTGGTGTTTTTGTTGGGGATACTAATTAGTAAGAATGGTTGTAGTTGATGGTCAGGTTAAGTGCGAGAAATGGGCTCGGGATGATAGCATTACATCTAAAGAAGAAGAGTCTAGCAAGGCGGCTTCATGGTGGCTTAGTCGATTAATAGGTCGGAGCAAGAAAGTAACTGTTGAATGGCCATTTCCATTCACAGTTGACAAGCTTTTCGTGCTTACTCTTAGTGCTGGATTGGAAGGCTACCATGTTAGTGTCGATGGGAAGCATGTCACTTCCTTTCCATACCGAACTGTAAGTGATGTTTTGCCCTGGCTTAAACATGTTGTGGTTTGATTAGTGATTGGTGTGAACTGATGGTTGTCTATGTGCGTGGTTTCTTGGCAATATATGAAGGGATTTACGCTTGAGGATGCTACTGGTCTAACCATTAACGGGGACATAGATGTTCACTCTGTTTTCGCTGGCTCTCTCCCAACCTCGCATCCTAGTTTTTCTCCTCAGAGGCATCTTGAGCTCTCGAGCAATTGGCAAGCCCCATCACTTCCTGATGAGCAAGTTGATATGTTCATTGGTATCCTTTCTGCTGGTAACCATTTTGCTGAGAGGATGGCTGTGAGGAGGTCGTGGATGCAACATAAACTCGTTAAATCTTCCAAAGTAGTGGCTCGGTTCTTTGTTGCACTGGTAAGTTTAGACTAATTTACAAGTGATCTGATCTTGGTCTTCTAGGTTAAAATGTAAGAGCTTCTCATATCGAATTGCAAGCTAAACTCAGATGTTTATTTGGGCAGCACTCAAGGAAAGAAGTAAATGTGGAGCTAAAGAAGGAAGCTGAATTCTTTGGGGACATAGTTATAGTCCCTTACATGGACAGTTATGACCTTGTCGTCCTCAAAACCGTTGCAATTTGCGAGTACGGGGTGAGTCCCGCTGATTCAAAGATTCAACACTTGATGTTGTGTTTTCAATTATTCAATATAAGGTAAAGAGTTTCTCTATTCTCTGTTTTGCAGGCTCATCAACTTGCAGCTAAATTCATCATGAAGTGTGATGACGATACATTTGTACAAGTGGATGCGGTTCTTAGTGAAGCAAAGAAAACACCCACAGATAGAAGTCTATACATTGGCAACATCAATTATTATCACAAACCACTTCGCCAGGGTAAATGGTCTGTTACATATGAGGTAAAAAGCTATGATCTTTTTGCCTAAAGAATCATTTGTATCTGTTCTTTTCTCATATGAATTCAAAAGTTAATGTTACATTATCTGCTTTGCCAGGAATGGCCAGAGGAAGACTATCCACCTTATGCTAATGGCCCCGGATACATATTATCAAACGATATATCTCGCTTTATCGTGAAAGAGTTTGAGAAACACAAATTAAGGGTATGAGAATTTCCCATTACCTACTCAATTTAAAACCGACCATGCATATCTATATAACCCTTTTCCTTTCTTTCTCATTCTTGATACTACAGATGTTCAAAATGGAAGATGTAAGCGTGGGAATGTGGGTAGAACAATTCAACAATGGTACAAAACCGGTGGACTACATTCACAGCCTCAGGTTTTGTCAGTTTGGTTGCATAGAGAATTACTTGACGGCGCATTATCAGTCGCCGAGACAGATGATTTGCTTGTGGGATAAGCTGGTGTTGACAGGCAAACCTCAGTGCTGCAACATGAGATGACACATACCAAATCCTTTTCTTTGGTTTATAAAAGGAAATAGAAGTCCGAAGAGTTCTTTTTTTTTGGGTAGTAGTTTATAGCATATAGTTTCGGTTGTATTATATCATCTTTGATCTTTAGTAACGAATCTAAAATGGATGTTTTCTTTTGGTCGAATTCTCTATTAATATTCATTCTTTCCTTTAAACTTATTATGTGCCCATGAAAGCCTTTGCTAAACCGTAGTTTTGTCCAACGACGAGTTTTGGTCTTCCTAAGCCGTAGCTTCAATAAGAATTAATATTTCTTGTTAAAATGAATCATAAGAATAATGTGTAAAAATGTTTAACAATAATTAAAACACTCATATCTTTTAAAATTAATAAAATTTTTAGAACCGGTTTAATATTGCGGCACCTTTTTCACCATATATATAAGCCCAATTTTAAGAAGGTCTATAAATGATCAGACTATAGATGTATGGCATTTTTGTGGGTAGTGTGAATTCCACTACCAGCGAATTGGTAGAGATATAATAACACATACATTGTGTTCTCGACTTGACCCAAAATTGCCAAGACTAATTTAAAACTTTTCACTTACAACCTTTTTTAATGCATTTTTTTTTATAAATTAGAAGTCCATATAGAAGAAAATAATCAAACATGTCTCATAACAGTTAAATAAGGAGTAAAATATTCCAAAATACTTTGTGAGAAGTCATTTTTATTTTAATTATGCTATTTTCATAGTTATCTACTACAATTATTTTTGTTTGATTTTTTATCATAATATTTGTCTGAAATATTTGTTTTTGGCAAAAAATAACCTCATCTTACATAGTTTCCTATTCTTGGCAACAAAATACACATATATAAAATGATATATATATATATATATATGTAAGTATGTTTGGGTGTGTTTATTTTTGCATAATTGGATTCAATAACTGTAAAAGAAATTTGGAACCGGTATCATCAAAATGGAGAAAATGGTGTTGAGGAAAGTGGTTCTTCTTGCCATTTTGTTGTCTCTTTCATGTGAGTCCATCATTTTAATTTAAATACATAATCTTTTATTATGTTCTTTAGTTTTCAAAACATAATTGATGCTCAAACTTGATTCTGGTTTAGTTGAATTGCGTGGTAGAAATACTAGTTGACTGTTTTTCTTTTGTTTTTATAATCTACATTTTGAGTTGATTCTACAAGAATCTCTTTTGGATTTTAGTCGTTTAATCTATCGACACTAATTTAAATTAGTGCATCAAATTGGTTATTTTTCAACTATTCTTATATGTACATGCTAGGTTTATGGGTAGCTAAAGCATTGGAAGGAGAATCAAAAGTTAGTGGACAAGTGAGAGATGAAACACCGCATACATGGTATTGCAAGTACGATGATAATTGTCGTGAAAATTGTCCAGGTTGTACTATCACTAAATGTAACTACGGAGTTTGCATTTGTTCAAACTGTTACCATCAACAATCAGATCTAGGTGTTGAATCGCATATGTAACTTTAATAACAACAGTAATAATGATTAAATAACTACATAAACTATTTTTACATCTTATTTGATTTTGGGTTGTTTGATGCAAAGATTATTACTCCCTATGTTCCTAAAAGATTGATGATCTAGAATTCTCAAAAATATTAAAAATAATAATCAGTATCTAATTATTTGTCGATTATTTTTTATGTTAATTTTTTTAATAAATTTGAACCAATAGTGTAATATGAAACAATTAATCATTGTACCTTGAAGTTTATTATATATTAAAAAAAAATCAATCTTCGTGGAACAAATTAAAGATTTATAACATCAATCTTTTAGGAACATAGGAATTCCAAAAAAAAAAGGAAGTATATATCTTAAGTTAATTTTAGGCATTCCACCAATCAATTTGCTTATCGTCTTTTTATGGGTCGCTAAATTTTGTCAATAAATTTCTTCTTTTATGGTTTATGTGAGTGGGATCCAAAATTCTCCATCTTCTAGCTCTTGAGAGAGTATCACTATGTATTTATTTTAATGCTCTTCAACAAAATATCAATATGCACTAATTCCACTAAAGAAGATTGCATACTAAAATAAGAACATTCAAATAGGCTGATATTGTATTTTCATATACTTTAAGAAAATGAAGCCAGAGATTACAATGTTATTAACTGAGTTTTAGTTCATGTATATTATTAACTTATTAAAAATAAAACTCATATATATGTGTAATCTTCTTTAATGGAATTCTATCTACACTGTATAATAATATAATACTTATAAAGTGAAATAATTTAATTGATTGGATGAATGCTTTACTTTATTTATCTTCTATCCTAACATATCCTTTAACAATACATTTCTTAATCTTATATGTATATATATATATATATATATTTGTATGTTTTTTGGAAAAATATCACCTCAAATCTTACTTAATAATTTGTATGTATATCCTTCCAAAAAAATAAAATAATTTGTGTGCATATGCGTGTATATATATATACATATACTCCCAGCATTTAGATATGTGTGAATTTGTATAATTAGAATCAATATTAGCAAAATGGAGAAAACTGTATCGAGAAAAGTAGTTGTTCTTGCCATTTTGTTGTCTCTTTCATGTAAGTATGTCTACGGTCTATCTTTTATAAATCATGTTTTCATAATTTTCATTTATTTCTTACATGAAAATTGATGCCGAGTTTTGATTTTTAGTTTGATTTGAATTCGTGTCCTAGACATACTAGTTATATAGTATATATTAGAACATCACACTTTTTATCAAAAAATCATTGGTTTTAAAATCTTAGGACTAATCTAGCTAATTCTAAAATAACTCGATTTTTTTATAACTCGACTAATCTAGATCTCGTTGCAGTCGTACTAGTCTCAGGACTAATCTAGCTAAAATAACTCGATTAAATCCTTTGATTACCGTACGCTAAATTAAATTAGTGCATCATATAGGTTTGTGTATAGCAAAAGCATCAAAGGGAGAAGAAAAAACTAGTGGAGAACTAAGAGATGTAACACCGCAACGAGGAGGGCCTTGCAGCTACGACAATTTATGCCACAACCATTGTCCTGGTTGTAAAATTACTCAATGTGTCAATGGAGAATGTGTTTGCTTAATCTGTTACACACCACCATTATAATTAAGTGTTAAATCGCATATGTAACTCTAAGAAGCATAATAATAATAAATTGATAACTATTCAAACTTCGTTATGTGTAATATAGACAAAACAAAATCGTCGTTTGTCTATGTTCGAGCCTTGTATGCTCCACATTTATGTTTTACCGAAAGAAAAAGCGTCATGAAGGGAGAAAGAGAAGAGTGTGATCATATACGCTCTCACAAGTCACAATGTTCTAAACGTAGTTGCTGCCTTGAAATAACAGCCGGTGATATTAATATTCCTCTCGATCTAACGGTGGAGATACTGAAGAAACTCCCGGCCAAGTCTCTTGTGAGGTTCCAATGCGTCTCCAAGCAATGGTCAATAATTATCGGCAGCCGTAAAGATTTCATTTAGGTACTCGACAATCTTCATTTCTTCTCCATTAATTAGTTATCTATATTCTCTGCATGTGTTATATTCACCCTCCAAAGAAAACTACACGAAGATAAAAGAGGTCATGTCATAGAAACAGAGCTTTCTTGTAGAAGAAGATAACAGCTGATATAGACACTGGAGATTTTCTGACATGCACACCTAGTGTCGAACTCGAACATAAGTCTTCATAGGCTAATTTGAAGATGTGTTGAATTGGTCGGCTAACTGAAATATCTACCAGCAAAACGATTGTTCCTGGGAGATTGATCACATTGCTGCGACATAACAATACAAAAGAACTCAAACTTAATGGTTTATTACATATGAGTTCGTCTAATATAAGCAATCACAAAATAGTTTTTGAATAACATCCATAAGAACTGTTACAAAACAGAGTCTGAAACAATCATCATTCTAATCTAACAACGTTAAAAACATCATCAACAACGACAATAACAAAAACACAGAGAAACAGAGCTTTCTTGCAGAAGAAGGTAAAGGCTGAGGAGGAGCAGAACCAGCAGGGTTCTGTTTTCCGGCAGAAGCGGTGGTGTTTTCCTTGGAGCAAGCTAAGTTACAGCGACTAGGACGAACAATTCGATACACACCAGAGCTCGTGAGTAAATGTATGTCCTTGTTATTGTCTTGTCCAAATGAGTAAATGTAACCAAGAGCAGGTCCTGAGCTAGCTCCTCCTGGAGCTGCGGTACACTTCATCGGTGAATCCTTGCTGCAACTAAACGGTATTAGAGAGTCCGTGAAGTTTCCACTATCTTCTGGTGATTCGATCGCTGCCCACATTGCGTTTGCATAAAGATCTGCATACAAGTACCTGAGACAAAAAAATATTTGAGGATTTAGTGTTTTAGCCTTTTAGGGTTTGGAATTAGGGTTCATGGTTTAGTTTTTTTACTTACGTTCCATAAGAGCAAGGATCAGTGTTGGATCGATAAAAGTAACCTCCAATGATGGAAGCAGATCCTTCATGTTTGTTCACTTCAGAGTGGTTGTAACCGAGAATGGGGAATGTCAGGTTTGAATCCGAGGAAACATTTTCTCCAAAAGGCGATAACGGTGAGAAAACATATGGTCCTTCGTAAGTTCTCCAGCCATAGTTTCCACCCATTGTTATGATATCAACTTCTTCATATGTATCCTGTTACATTTTTAACACAGCAATCATTTCATGAGAAACTCTGCATCATCACAGAACTAGATGCTTGAGACGTAAGAAAAAAAATACACAAACCTTTCCGACATCTGCGCACAAGAAGTAATCTGGTCTTTCGGAATCGAAGCTGCAGCGCCATGGATTTCGTAGCCCTAAAGCCCAAATCTCAGGCTGCTCATTTTCATTTCCTTGGAAAGGATTGTTTTTTGGTATAGAGTAGTTTCCCCATAAACCAAGCTTAGAGATTTCAGATACGCCTGCAGAGTTTAAAAACAAGAGTTAAAACACCAAATCCAAACTCCCAAATACAGGCTTTTGGTTATCGATTTCGTCACTTAACTTGGCATAACATCAACATCAAGCCTCAAGATTTTGCCAAGCAACGACTTCTTGTTCTGTGCAAAGTTGTGAGTATCTGAAACTCCTCCTCCGTCACCAGTCATGAGATACAAATACCCGTCAGGTCCAAAGAGAATCTGACCACCGTGAGATGAAGAATACGGAAGTCCCATAGTGAAAATCCTCCTCACTTCAGATGCTTTACCAATCTTTGCCTACACAATTATAAAAGCAACAATCTTGTTAAAATCTTGACCCCCAAGAAACTCACATTTTGGTTGAAATCAAATCTTGAATCTTTTTTAGTTTTAAACTTACCGTTGAAGGGCTCGAGGAAGTACCGTTTGCGGTATACTCGGACACAACGGTCTGATAACGACAAGGCGTCGTGCCATCATCTTTAGGAAGCTTCGAAGGATCACAGTTAACATCAGAATTGCAAGCACAACGACCAGAGCATCCAGGAGATTTGACTTTATCGCAGTTAAAAGACGCGAAAAACCGCCCGTTCTCTGCGAACTTAGGATGAAACGCCATTCCCATCATACCAAACTGCGTATCGAAACTAACTTGATCGGTAATATCAACAAAAGGAGTTGATTCATCGATTTCCATCGGTTTACCTGAGTCTTGATCCGGTATTGTACCTAACCAAATCTTACCAGGTTGGTTAGAGAAAAAGGCCCGGTTCGAACCATCAGGATGAGCGACCATGTTAAGGTAAGAACCAGTTCCTATCTTCTCAAGACATATTCCTTTAGGTGTCTTAACATCATCCTCATCATCATCACTAGTGTCTCTGTTAACCGGTTCACCATTGAAGCATTTGGTTTTGTTGTTGTTGGTTTGAGATGGTCCACCAAAGGCTGTACAGAATTCGGTTTGGGATTTCCAAAGATCGGTTAATGTCGATGAATTTGATGAAGTTGAAGGCGAAGTAGCACCACCAAGTAGAGTGGGACTAAAAGGAGAAGAAACAATGGAAATGTTCTGACATGAATCCCAAAGTTTTGAACATAAGTCTTGTGATGTTGAGTTGCAGAGAATTGGAACTAGAGAACTATCATCATCACCAAACAATTGTCCTGAGAATTCATCACATTTCTGAGGGAAACAAAAAAAAGACTCAGAGATTCAGAATCAATTAGCTTCAAACAGAGCAAATGCATAAGTGAAAGATTGATTCTTATTCTTAAGACTTACAGAACAGAGAATGGATTTGAGAAGAGAAGAACAATTAGAGTCAGAGATGTTCATGGAGTTGAAGCGATTCTGTAATTGAAGATCATCTTTAGAATTGCAGCAAGATCTTTCTTTGTAGGAATCGCAGAACTGGAGTGTCTCGTTGTTGTTGACTGGAGTCTCTGACAAAAAGACGAAAAATTCATCAAAACGACATGAACACAAAAGCCATTAAACTCAAAACGACATGTACGCAAGAACACTTCAACTAAAAACGACATGAACATAGAGAACACTTACTTGAATCTGAGCAAAGAAGGTGAGAAGTTGTTTCAGAGAGTAGAAGAAGCAGAAGAAGGGAACAGATAGTGATGGCTTGATTCGTCTTTGCCATTATTGGAACTATGCAACAACACAATTCTCTCTCTCTCTCTCACACAGGAGACTCAAAGCTATATAGTATATGTGTCTAAATAGTATATATGTGTATATGTGGTAGTAACATAGTTGTGTCTAAATACGACATAAGTCGTTGAAAATTTTGTCAAAATATTAGAGAAAACTTGAGAGAGAAATGAATAAATTCTTTGGATAGGGTGAGACGGTTACGCTAATTTGTCTATCTCAAATATTAAATTCGATTGGGTGTTATGGATTTGTCAACCCTGTTCTCGAAGCTTGATTTTCTCAAAAGTTTCCAATGTTATGATTTTTTTACTATGAAAGAAGAAATGTGGCATCAGTTTTTATTTCTAACTTACTTTTGTTGAAACTTGATAAGATACTAATAGCAATAAATTTTGCCAACCAACATATATGATGATGATGATGATGATGATGAACTAACAATATCGGTCTTGCTCTATTACGCTTATCATTATGTGCTATATTTTACACATTTAGCTTATAGCCTTAATTTTTATCCAAGTTTACTAAATTGGTTTTCACCTCATGACATTAATATTGTGTGTTGACTTGTGCCAACTTCTGTCTACTAGTTCTCAACTCATTAATTATTTTTTAGTTTTCTCTTGAGAACTCAGCCACAAAACGTAATGTTTTCGTATATGTAGAGGATAGATTTTATAAAGATATAGTAAAGAGAACAAGGCTAAGACATTTTGAGCATTTAGATAGCCAACATAGGACTATACTATACATCTTTTATTCGTATTTAAGTATTCTAAGATCTATTTCTTTTGGGTTTGGGATAAAGGACAGAATTAATTAATAATAGTGTTCTCCTTACGCATGTTAACCATATTAATACTTTAGCAGTACCTAACATGAACAATGGGTCAATCTCGTCGTCAATGTTAACATTTTTACATCTTTTACCTTATATTATTATATTTTGTTAGGTTGCTCCGCATTTACCTTTTCTCACACGCTTCACAAAGTTTTCTTCATTTTTGCACCTTTGGCTAAATCAGAAAAATTTAAACATTAACCAGATTGAAAGTTATGACAGCCGATGAAACCACTGATTAAACAATTGTCTACCGACTGAAAAGTCTTACAAGTATATACAAACCTACTAAAAAGCTTAAAAAGTGGATTATGATCAAATATGAAACACGACCGAATAGATTGAACAACCCACTACGACTATTATTTATACTATAGAATCCATCGTTAACTTAGAGCCAACCATAAAGCTATAGTCTGAAATATCAAAGCGGGCCATGTCGGAGCAGATTGAATCATGGTCCACAAACTTTTAATTCTAATTTGCAGTATATATAATAGACCTGACGATATCGAATTTTCCGAAATTTCTCAAACTTTTTGTAAATAGTAAAACATCAAATTTAGTAAATTAAGAATACATTTTGAATATAACATATTACAAATGAACGACATATTAGATACTATAGTATTGTGTCTCTTTAAAAAGATGATATTTAGAATAAAATGCTTAAAATACTATTCTTAATTTTGACGTAAAAAGTTAATACATAGAAATTGATGGGTTTAATTCAAATTAGAAAGCATGTTAAAGATATAGTTGGCGGGTAAGTTTAAAGTATCCTCAAGCAAAGAAAATATGCAAATTAACGGCAACTTGGATCTCCCTTCTCGACATTTTTCTCTTAATTGCATTCCCGATTTCTCACTTACTTTATGAAAATTTAGTTATTTCAACGCCATGGACTTTTATTCAATAATGATCCCATTTGGACTTTTGAAATAGTCTACTTCTTATCATGTAGTAATTTTGATTATGGTCCATACATTCTAGAAGGTAAATAGAGTTTTACTTGGCTTTTTAGATATTTTAAGACAATTAATCAGTAAACTCCAAACGTTAAATATATACTGTCATGTAAATTCTAATGTGAAATATGTTATAAAAATCTATCATGTATATCAATCAACCATTAAATGATGAAATTACGTACTGGACTACAAATCATTCATCAACCACGTTATTAGATAGGACCAACAAAGATAAGAGAGCAAATATTTCCCGTCCATGAAAATGATATATGGAACAAACAAAGTGTATAATTATCACAAGATAAAGTTTGTATATTATATATTTTTATAAGGGTTTGACTCTAAATAAACACTTGCAAGGTTTTCAAATTGATCTTTTGTTAAAGTTTGTTGAGAAAAAATCGTCACCACTTGATTTATTAGATATTGATAGTTGCTTCCATGTGGATTTGCACACATAGTTGATTCCTCTCGTTCGGCGGCCAAAGTAAAACAAGTCTTATATGCATATTAAATAGTGTAATGCGTTCTCAATGCATAGATGTATGACTAAAAAAATAAAATGAAAACACACATTTATGGTGTTAGGTGTTGAGATATTCCATGTTAATTTTTAATCTAAAATCTATGGTTATATTCACACACTATTTATATATCACTATTTGAACACTGATAAGATTTTGCTTTTTTCCTTTTTTGACTAAAGGATACAAATTTAGTTTAATAAATACACGAACTGGACCATTTCCGTATTACCCACTTCGGAATTTTTGTCTCTCATCTGAAAAGTCTTTGTTGACCTAGACAAAAACTCACATCATCATGACATCATCACGATTAGACATACGTACGAGTATGTTTCAAATACAAAGCTAAGGTATTGTCTGAAAATTTTAATTTATAATACAAAACAAAATCTATGAGTATTATCTCTAGTTCTTTGGATAATTGGTTTCTTCCAAACAAAAGGATCTCGTAAATCTTATTGCCGCAGTGGCAAGGAAGTTGGTACACTAACTTGAATGACAAAATAAGAAAAGATCGAAATTTCAAGCACATCGCGTTAATTTCCAAGAATACCCTCCAAAAAGGGGAAATTGAAACCAATTATTGGCCTTATGTTCTCCAAAATTATTGGTAAGAAATGCTATGCCATGCTATTGCATTTCTACTTTAGCTTATGGTTTCAAACAATGTATTGCTCTAAACTGCAAAATGATCGAGTTATTTTTTTCCCTTTGAAATTGGTAATGAAAACAAAACAGTAAGCGAATTCTGTTCAAAAGAACCAATCATTACTTCTCCAATAATATCTCTGATACAAGAACACCAAAATAAACTTTGTTTGAAGACTACAACTCTAAAGTTTATCCATCAAGTGCGCCAAGAGCTTTCATGTCCTCTAAGAAAGCTGTGTACGAATCATCAATGCTCTGTGGCTTTGAAGCTGCAGATGTCTTGGCTGGCTCTACCTTCACCGTTGCAGCAGAAGCCATAGCTCTTGGTGTAAAACTCAAGCTCGAGGCTATCGAAGTCTTTGGCTTTGGTTTCGTCACAGTTGCTGATTCTCTTCTGACTCGAACCGACGCAGGGACCTGCAGATCAACAACAACGCCATAAAAATCGGTTGATTCGATGTTTGGGATTCATATGCGATATATCAAAAAGGTGTTGCGAATTCATGTAACTCACCATGGATGTAAGCTCAGGTGTGTGTTGAGCGAGTGGTCTCCTGACAACAGTAGGAGCAGCGGATTTTACAAAAGATGGTTTGTTTGGTACATATGGTCTGATCATTGCTTGACCGTCTTGAAAACTAGACGGTGGTGGTCCTGGTGGAAGTGGCGGTCTCATCATAGGAGGCGGTCCAGGCGGTGGGCCATACGGTGGTCTTGGGATTAGATGACCAACAAACATTCCAGGATGAGGAGGATGCATATCGAGTGGAGGCGGTGGAGGTGGAAAACGCAACATTCCTGGAGGAGGATGAACATCAGGTTGAAAATTAGTCAGTGAAGCAGCAGCTCCTGCAAATGTTGATTGATGTTGCTGATGTAAAGGTGCTGGTGGTGGTGGTGCAACCATCTTTGAGAGGTTAGCGTTTTGAAAACTACTGGCGTTAGATTCTGCAGGACGACTCTCAGATTCATTGCTTGGAATGCCAGGTGGTGGGAGAAGAGGGACGGAAGTTATATTAGCATTCTGCAAAATAGATATGGAAAAATCTGTAATCAAGTTTCAATCTTTCTTCATTTGATACACGAAAACACATAAATTGCCACCATTTTAAGATAGCTATCAGTAACAGAATGAGGTTTTACCATGCGATTGTCGAAGGTAAAATCTGATGATTCCGGGAATCTACCATCGCCTTGACTTCCACTTAGACCAGGAGGAGGTGGTTGGGAAGATTGAGGAAGTTGAGGAGGTGGGGGAAGAGGAGGACGAACAAAATCCTGCTCTTTTGGTGGTGGCCCCGGAGGTGGTGGTGGAAATGGTGAATGTGGCAAAGTAAGGCCTGTAGTTGGTGGCAAAGGAGGTAGAGGTGGAAGTGGCAAAGAAGCAGATAAAGCATTATCCCCATCCGGTAGAGGAGGAAGTGGAGGAGGATTAACTAAGACGGAATCTTCTGACTCGGTAATAGAAGACAATGCAGCACTACTAGATGAAGCACCATCTGAGGAGATAGCAAGTCCTGAAAAACGTTAGAAAAAAAAATCTTTTTACGATCAATAAAAGGAAGTAGGGAAAAGACTGTTTTGATTTGTAAGAAGCAGCATTAACAAAAGATATACCTATGGATGAATTATACATTGGTGGCTTTCCCGGGGGTGGTGCACCAGTTGGGTTCAAAGTAGGGTGATAATAAACAGAGTCCTGTCATAATATGCAGAAAAGTGAGGGAGGTTTTCGAAATCAAGCAGGGGGAATAGAAAGAAAACTAACTAAGTACCTCTGGTTTTAAGTCCTCTTCGCCAGTTAATCTTCGCTGAGGGGGTAGATGACTACATAGAAAACAAGAACAGGTTATACTTATATCTAATAGCAAGCCGATGACATCTTAACAAACAATATATATAGCAAACGAAAAGTAACGCGATGAACGATTAATCACCTGAACATAACAGAGGTTGTTGCCTCTCCTTGCTCCTTCTTTTTCTCATCATATTCCTGTAAAAACAAAAGAGACAAAGGAATAAGAAGACAGGAGATGCCAAATCATAAGCTGGGGGGAGTCCTGTGGGACAAAGGAATAAAACCTAACTCAACCAGAGCAATACCTTTCTCTTCTTCACCACCATTTTAAGAGTATCTTCAAGCTGTCTCTTTTTATGTTTTCTTGCTTTGTCCAAAGCACCTTCCGCCTCTACACCAAAAAAATGTCAACTCTGTATTAGTTTGCATAGGGACTGAGCAAATCTGTATATCTGTTGGGGGTTTAGAGATATGCTTGAAACTTGAAAGCCAAAAATAACTACGAAAAGAAGAAGACATATTCGATTTGAAGGTATAAGTTGTTACTAGAAGTAGAGTAAAACTTACTTGACATATCAAGCTTCCTGATCTGATCCTTGATCTGTTCAGGATCCTTCTTCAAAATTCCAACCTCTCGTACCTTTTGCCTCTCTTTCTTGTTCTGTTAAAGAACCAAAGTTAATGTAAATGGTAAGAACATTGCCCACAAATTATATTTGCTCACAGATAATGAGACACCAATTGAACAAGATGGTAAAAATCTCATCTTCACTTTCTTAGCTACTGCAAAGCTATTGACCTAAACGAGTCTGAACATGCAAATCAAACTCACAAATCAATTTCTCTAATGCCTAAACAACCAAAGAAAAAGTCTAATTAAGGAAAAATTAGCCTTTATATGAAGATTTGTCCACTTGAACCCTAACAAAGAGTAATATATGAATCAAAGCTAAATCAAAACAGAGCAGTTTTAACCTGAATCTAAACTCATACAGCTACAACAACAATTAATCCCAATTCGATTTCACCAACAAAAAAGAAAGGGAAGATTGAGAATGGAGAAAACAAAAGCCCTTACACGCTTAATTTCTCTCTTGCGAATCTGCTTGCGATAAGCATCAGTAGGGTTCATCACTTTGCCTCCCTTCGTCGTCTTCATATTTTCCGTTTACCGTTCTTCAATCTCCCTCCCACCGATTTAGGATTTGCTCACAGATATTTTACAAGGAATAAACAAAGATCTTGTGGAGATTTATCTTTTCTCTCGCACAATATAATTTGAATTTTGTTTCCTCAATACAAGATTGGATTTTCTCTCCTCCCTGACTCTCGCTCGATCTATGTCTATCTACGAAGCAAATTTTTGTCCTTCATTGTCAATTGAATCTTGGGCCGTTCGTGGATTTTCTTATGTATACTGAAAAAGCCCATTAGTAATTTTATACATATTATTTTCGTAACCAATGATAAAAATGTTATAAACAAAATTATTACTATTGAGAGCATGGGTGAAAAATTGCATTTTCACGTTCAAAAGTACGCCGATAAATAAAATGACATCGGGTAAAAATATTTTTTCAACATGACAACAAACTTAATACATGCCTAAAAGCATTACAATAAGTAACTAGGCTTGAGCAATTCACACAAGATAGGTTATGACCCATAGGATGTGTTTCGTTACTGGTCATCACCTCTACGTGACAACCGAGCAGAACCAGCTTTAGCCAAACCCGAATAGTAGTCTCCGACGTTTGCAACAAATAGAGGATCTCTCTCTTCAATCTTTAGAGAGTCGTAACGTTTTGAACCATGATCGTTCCCTTCATCAGATTGCTCCAAGTCTTCTGTTAAATCTTCCATTGTTTTCTTGAGATTAGCCTTACTCATCTGTGCAGCTTCTCCTGTTGAAATCCCTACCATTGTTATCTTTGGTAAGAATGGACTTCGCAGCATTTCTCTTTCTCTAGATTCCATATCCCTGAAACCGAAAATTTGTGCATTTTAAGATTTTTACACTCTTTCAACAACCTTTTGTTTTCAATTGGTACCTTTGATCTGATGAACCCTTGTGATGTGTGTGTTCTTTTCTTGATACAGAGTGACTGATCCAATCTCCAAAAGGAAACCAGAGATGTTGCTGTCTCTTTTCAGCTTCACTTGGACTATCATCTTCTACTCTAAGTAGTGATGCGGAAGTATCTGCTTCTACTGAATCACCAAGACATCTTGTTGCTGACCCTGACGCTCTTTGGATAGAAAATGCACTCCTAAGAGAAGCGAGAGAGAAAATATTAGCTATCTAATGAGGCATTTAATAAGTGCTTTAATGTTGGTCTGTGTACATCACATCAATATGATTTTGCTTGCACGGATCTGTAGCAAAATTCGAAAATCTAAATCCTCCTATATAACTCAACTAGAAGAAATTGAAACCCTTTTTAGTTTGAATATATACAGAACTGAATAAATGTCCAAACTTCAAATTCTGCTTCAGCAAACTTCCCAGTTTTTGTGTCAAAGTGACATAATAACGTTTCACTATGTAAATAAAACTCTGTTGGAGACCAAATTACTAGCTTATTCATTAAACGAGTTGGAAAACCTAGCTTTGAAGAAATAGTTAAGAAACAAAAAGATAGATGCACGAGCAATGCATACCTTCTTTCAAAAGAATCGACCAAATAAGGTAACTTTGGCTGGATACCCGTGGCTTTTCGAAACCATCTACTACCTAAAAGTACTCTGTCAACGGCATATAGGAGCTGAATCTCTGCAGCCTTTGCCACAACACTCAAAGGAATTCCGGAAGTGCCAATCTCCTCCATGGCTTCTTGAACCTGCAGTTTGATTAACACAAGAAGAAAAACCGTAAAGTTTTTAGAAACTCTATAACCACCACCAATAAACAAAGCAAAAACATTATCAATATCTTTTTCTGCTACCCTGGTTAAAATTTATTATCTCTACGTGGAGGCACCCAGCAAGATGATAGGAATAGCAACTGACAAACTCTACCCCGGTAGCTCTTGTTGTTGACTATAACAATTACATGCTCATGTTTGTTTTGTCATAACAAGAATCAATATGTGTACCTCTGGCGGCTCTAGCATGCTATCTCCCATCTCTTCCATAACCTCTGAAGCTAAACTATCGTCAACAACATCCCGTCGTCGTTGCACATGCCGGGTTTGGATTAAAGTATGGAAATGTTGATCTACAGACTCTTCCAGAATGTTATCAAGTACAGCTTTATCAAAGAAGTATGGGGTATACCTGGTAAAGGTAAATAAAATTAGGTACTAAAAAGTTATAACAATCCCAGGATTTTTCATACAAATGGTAAATGCTCGAAGAATTTTTTTGCACAACTATCAAATTAAAATACAGGCAAGTCAGCAAGAAAATTGAAAAGCCATGTGTTCTGATAGTATAACTTGGAGGGAGTTGATTACACGAAGCTAAAATATTTTCATGTCCTAACAAATTCACACTGCTTTACATCAGTTAAACTCACCACTTAATTCCATCTGCAGTTGCAACAGCAATGTCCAGGTTTTGAGCACCGAAAACAGGGACACCCTCCACCTTTTGTGTTTTACCATTCTGTGGCATTGACTTGAGAAGTTTGTTGGCAGCCTTCACCTGCGAATCAGAAATCATTTCAGTTAGAAGTAAGTTAATCAAAGGAGCAAACAAATCCAAGTCACAGTGTCACACTGACCTGTCTCTCATTTGGAACAAACTGAAATAAGTGAGGTTTCTCCTGAGGAAAATGAAACAATTAAAACTCAGCCTCTCGTACAATTCAAATGTAGTATATAACAAGATACTAGTTCCAATCAAGGCATACCTTGAAATGCTCATATGCCAAATCAAGTCGACAAGCCCCAACCACTCCACTTGGAATATTTAGTTTTTTAACATATGAAACTGAGAAAACAAACAACACGTCAGGACCCAAAAATTGGCAATCTGGTTTGCAGTTTCAGGATCTCCATTGCAATTCATTTTAGATTATTTCAGCCTTATTCAAAACCAGAAGGCTCTTATACAAGCAAGTAGTATCTAGACTAAGTTACTGGAAACTGCTAAAATAGCTTACAAAGAGAAGTGTCAATGCACCTGCATCACCAAGATCCATGAAAAAACGGAACACAGGGCCATTCCTCTCGCTCTTAGTGATAGTCGAAAACATTTTCTTTAGCCACTCAGGTGTTCTGTATATAAACAAGGAACAAGCTAAGCTAATGGAAACTGAATCGAACATGAATATTCGAGAGTGAGAAGTAAAGGAAGAAGAGTGATAATAAACCTCTTGGAGATGAAAGGAATATCGAAGTGAGTAGAAACAGCCATTAGACCAGTCCCAGTAAGGTCACACATACTAAACACCTGACCGACGAAAGCAGGTCCACCGCGTTTCCCATCGGAGCTGAGAGATGATATCCTAACCGTTGAATTAAGGCCGGAGGAGGACGCGGATGATGTGCTCTTGACCGTCGATTCGAAAGGGGACGAGACATCGTCTGATACCGAGAATCTAAGTGGGAGGCATACACGAGACGGCGCCGTTTTGGGAGGGAAGAGAGGAATGATTGAGGAAGAGATTGAGGTTACCGCGCTATGGAGAAATTCGGCGGCGACGTGGCGGCGATGTTGCTTATCCGGCGAACCCATTAAACTGACTGTTCTGTTCGGTGCGCAAAAGCCAGAAGATGACTTTGTGAATTTAGACACAACAAAAATGAAAACATTATTCGGTAAGAAAAAAAAAAGTCAAGTTAAATAGGTTTTTTTTTTTTGGTTAATCCAATAGAAATCAAAGTTTAATCTTCTGTTATATTAAACACTTGATGTTAATTACGTTAGATTTGACTACAATCGCTTTGTCTATAGATTTCAATTTGTGGAAACAACAAATTAGCTAAGATTATATTGTTCAATCTGGAACTTCTTTGTTGAATTACTACACTGATGATTACAGCTTTGACGGAAAAAAGATAAGTAATGGCATTCAAGTTTCCAAGTGCAATATGCTTTCACTCTTATCCATAAGCTTGAATTCAAAACGTACGTTGGTATCAAGCTTACTAAACCAGTGTTCCGGTATTCCTCTAATCCAAACCTTTTTCATATCATTCTTTTGGAGGTCATAAAAAGAATGTAATAAGGGGAAATAATCGTTTCGGGTGCCAAGATAACCTCGCCGTTTTGAGTTGTACCTTCCACATTAAACTCAATGTCATTATCGACTAAATGCATCTGACAAGGCTGCAAAACCAGAGATTTCCTTGACCATTTTCCAGCATCTTCCAAGACCCACAAGTCCACCAAACCCGTTTGTTTCATCATGGTATAATCAAAAACAGCTGGTTTTCCACCATACTCTATAAATCCCACAGACTCAGAAAATGCAGACACCTTAAGAGGTCCTTGGATCATACTGAACTCTTCAGACCGAACGTCAAAACTGACAACGATATCACGACGCTTCCAAGTGGAAGCCAAATAATATATAACTCCATTGACGCACAATCCTAGTCTCGTAGGGAGATGAGGTTGATCGAATTCAATTCTTTTCCACGAACCTCCTGGTTCTAGTACGAAGACCCAATGCTCTGAGGTTATCCTCTTAAGCCTTTTTGAGAATAGTGCAACAGTGCAAACTACTTTGTATTGATCAAGAACAGGATCGTATCCGAAAAAGTAGAGGAGACTATTCCAGTGGGATTTTTGAGCAAGGATGTTGGATTTGACAGCAGGTAAGGTTACACTTTGTCTGGTGGTGGGATTATAGATAGACGCCGTTCTGCAAACAACGTATAGAATCAAGCCGCGAAGAACCACCATGTTGCGTCCTCCCATCCCTGCAATTGTCAAATTTTGTTCCAAAGACTCAGCACTGCTACTAGACGACAGCAGTACAGACTCACATGGGTAGTGGCAAACCATCAGTGAATTACACAAGAGGTGGTCTACCAAACTCATGTATAGACGAGGTGGTCGCCGTGGAGTTTTGACCGTAAGATAACAGTTGCTAAAAAATCGGGAACGGATAAGAGAAGACCATAACTTTGAGACGCACTTGAATCTCATAAGAGATTTAGCAGGCAATTTAGTCAGAATCTCGATCAGTAGATCGAGAGGGATCTCCGGCGCGACCAAAGCGTCTTCTATTCTTCTTCTTCTTTTTCTTCCTCTTCTCAACATCACCTTTGAAGACCTCGTCTTGCATCGAAAGGATGAAAACATAGCTGCAGACATACGCATAGCTACTTACTTATGTCTTAATTCGACCAAAATATTTTGTTTTCTAAAAAGGATCTGAGTAAGAGAACAGAGGAAGACGATCAAGGTAGCTCACGAGTCGCGACTATAGGGTTTGAAAATTGGCGTATTTCTTCCTTTCCAATCTAAGTAGCCCATGGGCTGATTACTACTTTACTAAACCTTTGGGCTAAAAATAATTGAGCCTCCATTGGGACATGGACGAATTTCTGTTTCCAATAAGTTTATCATGGGCTTTTATTTTCAATAACAAGATGCATTTTATCAAAGTTGAATAACAAATCAATAATATGTCGGTCACTTTTCTCATCATGAAATTTTAATCCTTAGAATGTCTTTTTATTTTGTTTTTCAGAAGAAGAAAAAAAAAGGATGTCTTTTTATAGTTTTTTTGATTGACTATAATTAATTTTCCCAAATCGAAACTAATTGACTAATTGAGCACTAGAAGTTTAGTCAAATGTGAACCATTGGATATAGAAGGGTTGCAAAAGCTTTCCTCTTTCTCCTAGCAAGTAGAGTATTTACCGACACTTCTCGAATTTCAGCAGCGGTTTTTGATGTCACGTTGTGCAAGAGGTTGTTACATTCTTTCCAAAGCATAAAGATCATAGCCATTTGGAAGACAGTTCAGAATCTATAGATATAAGAAGGGTTTTGATCATATATATGTAAGATAAAGATTAAGTCCACTCACCATCTATTACTCCATATTCCCTAACAGGCAAGATGGGACACATTTTGACTATAAAGGATAGAACACTAAAAGCGATATATAGATGTAATGTTTAATTACTTCAAAAATCACAATGATAAACGATAAAAGCTAAAAGAAAAATATTCGTTAACGTTGCCGAGGGAAAAAGCCAAAAGAAAAATAAAAAGGAGACTTCACTTTGATATAAGATGGATCATCTCCTAGTCAAATTTCCATTATCCAAAGAAGAAGTTCAAAAAGACTGAATCAAACTAATAATACACAAAGTTGAAACGAAAAAAAGTTTATAAAGTCGAAAGAAGAAAAATGAGAGAAAAAGTTCATGAGAGTGGTGGAAGCACACTCGTTCTACTACGGACGGGTACCGTACGGAACATGGTACCTTTATTCATATTTAAAAAAAAAAACGCATAGAAAAAGAAAAAAAAGAAATAGTACAAATAAGAACAAAAGGTCTGCGTCACGTGGGTTGTGTTTTGGCGTGTGTTGTAAAATGTGAACTGTTTATGTGGTTTTCATGGACACGTGTCAAGTTTCCAAGGGAGCATCATCTCTTCAAGCATATGGCCACCACTTTGTGATGCACATGGCTGTTTCTTTCTTATGTTGAGAGTGTCTCTGTGACCTACTCGCTTTTATTTCCCATGTATTGTATTTAATTCCAACGGTCATTCACGCCTACAAGGCTATTACTTTAACTTACATAAGTTTATACTCTCTAATGACGACTCACTTTCCTAACTTGGATACATTTTCATGTGTTTTGAGTTAGGAAAAGATCATTAACATCTCTAGTTTGTCTGCAATTAGATTTTTTGTCAAGTTAATTAAATAATTAATTCCCTATTGTAGTAAAAGATATAGATGATGAGGTGTCATGAATCTTGCTTGACGCATGAAGAAAAAATGTTGAAAAAGGCAGTAAGAAAAAGATGCCTAAACAAGACTGAGAATTTAATAGATTAAATATATAAAGGAAATTAATAAATAAATGAAGGATATAATTGTGGTGCGAGAGAGAGAGGTCGGAGTGTGTTAGCTTCCCATACTGCCACTAACCTTTAGCGGTTTTCTCATCTTCTCTACTCTTCTTTCTCTTTTCTGAGAAACCCAAAAGACAAAAACGAAGAAGAAGATTAGGAAATCATCTTGAGAAACAGGTTTCTACATCTCTGTGTTTCAACATTTTCTCTGTTTTTTTTAAGTTGTTGAGCTTTCTGGTGGTGTTTTAATGGAGAATTTTTTCTGATAATTTGTATGGTTTTTAATTGTACTAGGAGGTAGCAGGAGAATATGGGGGACAAGGAAGAAGTCCTTGAGGCTGTTTTGAAAGAAACTGTGGATCTGGTAACAGATCTACTCTAAAGTTTTAATTTTTATTTGTTTCTCTGATGTTGGAGAGAAAGAATCTGAAGAAATTTGTTTTCTTGGGTTTTTTCAGGAGAATGTACCTATTGAAGAAGTTTTTGAGAGTCTGAGATGTAGCAGAGAAGGTCTCACTACAGAAGCTGCTGATGAAAGGCTGGCTCTTTTTGGGCATAACAAGCTCGAAGAGAAGAAGGTTTTGTTCCTTTCTCTATGTTGTATTCATGTGTTTTTCTGGAATTTTGGGTTTTGGTCTATAGCTCCAAACGATTATAATTTTTATGTCCTGAAGCAAAGTTCCTTTTTTTTTTTTTTTTGCAGGAAAGCAAATTCCTGAAATTTCTTGGTTT
>Ga0041059_1000638_pt1 | contig 27169 bp, 19 predicted proteins | sample AraColnosormetaG_FD_56232 | JGI IMG/M metagenome (GOLD analysis project Ga0041059, IMG submission 56232) | Arabidopsis roots microbial communities from North Carolina, USA - Col MF nosort | ecosystem: Host-associated > Plants > Roots > Unclassified | place: USA: North Carolina | collected... | reverse complement strand
GTTCAAGCTTAATATGATATAAGAAAGGAAAAGAAAAAAGGCGATTTTAGGTTTCATTGACTTCTAATTCAATCTAAATTAGAAAGGATTGACATATTTTCTTGACGATCTTATTTCTAAGTTTTTTTTTTATATTTTTAGATGTGAGCTCTTAACAAATAACATCACACATGGATGGAATTTTGAATGTTAATTTCTTTCATCTTTGTGCGTTTGAAAAATAAATGACACGATAAGACAATAACAACACATATTTTCGGGAGAAACAAAAATCAAGAGGTTGTGGTTTTATTTCATGTGTTTCATAGTGTTTGAAGATAAGGTTTTATACTTTTCTTGTTTCTTTTTTGTCACCTTTAAATTGTGCTATGTACTATGTGACGTATAAAGTCAGTTTTCTTATTAGAAAATAACATAATAATAGTTGCTCAGATAATTCTGATTCAGGCATCAATGACATGCTTATATTAGAGATTAGGTAGGGATTAATGGCGCATGCGATGGGAGGCCCATAATCATGAGGAAACATGTAATGTCCCACATTGTGAGAGAAACCTTGACTAATATATAAGAGATATAAGCTACTCTACCTATTGTCAATTGGTTTTAGGTTAGAAACCCATACGACTTTAACATGGTATCAGAGCCAGGTTATATGAGATAAATTAAAATCAGCATTATTTCATTGAACTCTAAATCATGAAACACTACATTCTTTTATTTGTAAACTCTCATCCCTATATATAAAATCTATGTAAGAGCTTCTAAATAACGTTGTCCTATTAATTTAAATTACGTGTTTTAACAAAAAAGCGTCTGATACATGTGACGTGAACGTGAAGGAGTCCCACACCCATGTCAAGTCATCGTACTAGAAAGGAAATATAGCTTTGCTTATTCAATTGAGCTACCTGGAGAGAATTTCTAAATATCTATATGGTATCAGAATTGCTATGATTAATCACTATCTCACATTTTCTTGTCCTTCTTTTCGTTATACGTCAAATCTATGCCCTGTCCAAGACTCCAAGTCCAACCTATACATACCCAAAACATCCTTTAATTTCATTGTTAATATGTTGAATATGACCGAATTAGCATCTTCAAATTTATATCACATGGTCTGGTCTACATATTTCTCAATGGTCATGACCACCTTTCCTCTACTATGAAGTATTACCACTTTTTAAAACTAATAATCGAATGCTTAAGTCTATTGTTTTTTTTTTCCAATACCTGTTTGTTCTAAGGAATCTTTTTTTTCCTAATTTGTTAAACGATTTTAAAGAATCTTTGTTTCGTTCATTAAAAAGGTTAATGACATCAAATTGAAATGGAACTTAATTACTTAAAGTGATCTTTTGCAATTTGCACACCATACACGGAAAAATGTTAACGAAAACGAAGTCTAGTTAAGCACACAATACACAGAACTTGAAAAGCCCTAAATAGGGACGACCAGTCCACCACTACTCATAGATTTAACACGTAACCATGATTAAGTTGTGATTTTTTCTTTTCTCATCCTCTGTCACAACCAACCAGAAATCATTATTAATAAAGTATACACTACCCAAAACTGTGAGAAAAGGAATCACATAGAGGAAAACATGGAAGGCATAAAAAATTTGAAGACATGGAAAGGAAAATATACATCAAATTATATGTAGATAAATTTGTATAGGTGTATATATATTGCAAATTTCAGCTTATGGATAACAAACGAATATATGTTTGGGTTCAATAATCAAATTATATAGCTTATATACTTATTCTATATTACAGAACCACTCTCTTATTATTAGTGTTTTTGTCTTATATATCGTTATAAATACTCTTCCAAGAGATTAATTGTCTGCATAGTTTTACTTATAATAAAATGCTAACTATATTACAATAACTATATAAAATCATACTAATTTAATAAAACCAAAACACCAATACAAAACTAGTTCTTCTAAAGACTGTAAATAAATTGGAAATTGCAATAGGTATGCTCAGAAAAATCCATATGTAGATCCCCATATTTTCAACTGTTTCGGTGTTACTGTTGTCCAAAATAAGACGCATGTATCCCTATGTGCAGTAGTAAACTTAATGTAGCTCCTATATCACTATGTGTCAGACAAAAAGAAAAAAAATTTGTGTTGGATATTTTGTGTTGTTTCCTTCGCCTATTTCATATTTTCCAAAAAACTTTCTTCACCTCTTTCTCTCTTCTTTGCCGACTGCGAGAAGAATCTGGCGGCGAGCGGGTCAATGTATATCAGAAGATGAAAACGTTGTGTGGTAACCTCAACGCACTTGGTGATAATGAAAATGATGAACCACCGCAGTCTTCTCTCGATGGGCTTTTGGATTTTTCCAACAAATCGACTTCTTCACGATTCCAGAACTCAGTGAAGAAGCTGAAAGCATTAAGCATTACAGTTCTTTCTGCGCTATTAAATAAATGGCAACAATAAACCTTTACTTACCCGTTAAATAATTACTTACTCTATACTTCGCAAAGATGTTGTTATTCAAGAATAACTTAAACCGCTCGCAGTCATTTTGCCATATCTTTTCAAACAGACCGCATTTAATCCGTTGATGCGAAATTTACTGCCTAATTTATTTAGTATAGAGTGTCCTCATGTCATTCCTAGGTTACCTCGCAAGATGATTCGGGGATTTTCTCTATATTCCTTATCCACGCCCATGCAGTTGGCGGGGTGTCTGAATGTGCGGATTTTGACGTTTCCTCCATCGAGAGTCAAGTGAAGAAGCTTGTTTCATCATTAATTCTCGTGGTTGGGTACTAATTACGGAAGCTTTTTACTCGTAATGACGTTGTTAATCTGATAGTTTATTACCGAACATTTCATTGTGTTTAATAACTCGACATTTCATTTAGTTTCACTTTGTGTAATAACTCGACATTTCATTGCGAGTGTTGAAGACGAAAACTTATGTTAACTTTGTTATTTACTATCTCGTTACGATCTAACATCGTTATATGCTATAGGGTATCGTTATCTGCTATCAGGCATCTGCTAATAAAACCTATGTTACCATTTCAGATAACTTATTATCGACTAACATAATTATCTACATTCTCGACACCTCTTCTTCATCCTAACATGTATCATTACTTTTTTCCAATTTCTGTACATGTCTTAGACACTAACAACTTGGATTGTAATTATATTAAGGATATATTTTCATGTAAGAAACATTAGCAATAATTTAAACATTCCTATTAAGTTCGACATTCACCACCAGAAGTTGGATAGGGTCATATAATTATACATTAAGTGGAACAGAAGCTGTACGTACATACATTTAAAAAATACAGTTCCTTCAAGTTTCTTATTTATAACACACATCGGCAGAACATTGATTGCATCATCCTAGCCTCTCCCATCCGTAACTTCCTTCCTCAAAAAACCTTCTCCTCTACCCCCAAAAGCTCGATGCTACTTTTTTTACTACGGGCCCTGCATACCAAACGCATTTACAAATTTTATTGAACTACAATGTTTGTTAACTGATAATAACCCTCTTATCATGATAAATGCGACAATACATGAATGGTTGTGTAGCTCTTATCTGCGAGAAAATCCGCATGGGAGGACATTGGATAAACCTGCTACCACGTACCCGATAACTTAATTTAACTGTAATGAATTTTTACCACTAAACAACATAGCGACTAAGAAAAGAACGATATCTTCAAAAGCATTAAATGCTGCCGCATCATTACGTATCCAACAATATCTCGTGTTGGTAAGGGTAAAAGCATCATAGATTGTTGTCGGCGAGTAGAGAGGTTTAAATACAGAATTATCAAGCATACTTACCTAATTTCCACTTTCTGTGAGCATAGATAATTAATTCACCATAAATAAATTGGGGTTTTTAGGTTGACCAAATATAAGCAAAAATAAATAAACAAAAAAAGAAGAAAAAATTAAGCAAACATAGTAAAGTATAAGCAAATGAACAATTTGATTTAACATTTCTAGTTTTCTCATCTACAATATTAATCAAATTAACTATAAAAAATATTTAATGTGATAATATTTTTTTAGTATGAAAAGGATTTGATTTTGATTTGATTTAACAACATTATGGAAACACATTCGATATTCTCCTTCCTTAATTTGTAGTCGATATGGTAGCTTTGATAATTATAGATTTTATTGGGAACTTAATTTACTTTTATTTAAAAAAATCTCAGGTTTGAGATGATATTGGATATATGTTGCTGGGAACTAAATTTCTTATTATCCCATTTAGTTTTGAAATTAAACTGTTTGTTGTCATATCGTTTGCAAACTCGGTTCATCATTGGGCTTGTGAGAACGTTATCATCACAATGAGAAAAGCGGAAAGCTTCGTATGACCCAACAACATTGTTGAAGGTTTTTCTCCTTTCTTCTCTTTTTTAGTGAATTTGGATCATGTCACGTGAGGAAACAGGAGCTACAATGGTCATTTTAAACAAACAAAAATAATTTAGATTTTATTCGAGATTTTGTTTTGAAATTATTATTAACTTTGTGTTTGTCTTACAATATTGGGTATTGTCAATATATGTACTTAGAAGAATCCGAAATTTATTCTTTGATTTTGCCACTGTTTGTCTTATACTGTTTATGTGGTAAATACTATGCTACCCCTATAATATATTTTCGAAAATCTCATTACCGTTGGACTAGTATTGTGTCAGAAGGCAACATAATCTTTTTGATAGATTTTTTTGGAGAAGCGTGATATAATTATGAACTAAATTGAACTTTTATAGAAAACCGAAGCGGTGTTTCCTTTCTTCTACACTCATCTGTTCACATATTCATTTATTAGAGTCCCAAAGAGAGAGCGAAAGTCTAAACTGCCGTTCATAGAAGGAAATTTGGTGTTCAATCGGATTTTTATTGTTTACCCGGTATACTCCGCTGAGTCTCGATCGTATGGTATGGATTTGATTTTTTGGGTTTTTGATTGATGAATTTCTGTGGTTTTTGCCGATTTATGACAAATCCCCATCTTATTTTGCAGATGGAAGAAGTTGAACTACCTAATCGATTGATTGCCTTTGGAGAAAAACCCTTAGGCAAGAGGGTTAATGTCTACAACAAAATCAAAACTCTTTGCAGCATCATAAACGCACTTGATGACGAAGAGCGGGCATTCATCATTAACAGTTCGCTTGGTGGGTTGATGGATTTTCCGAATAAACCGGCGTTTTCGGCGAGTTATAGTCTATTTTTACTGAGTAGGCAATTGGAAGTTGCTAAACCACATGAAATTTGGATAGTGTACGCTAGTACTCCGGTTAGATTCTCGCTGAGAGAGTTCAAGATCGTCACCGGGCTTCCTTGTGGGAAATACCCAAAGGTTCCAAAAAAGAAGAAGAAAGGAACTACTGGAAAGCAGATCCCTTATTATAGTTCCTTGTTTGGTCTCGAAGAAGATGTAATGGTGGAAAGAGTTATTACGATGCTCAAGAAGAAGGTTGTAACCGATCAGGAAATTAGGTTAAGATATGCATGTTTGGCTCTCGTTGATGGGTTTTTGTTGCTGACCTCTCACTACCCCAAAATTATGAAAGACCACGCTGAAATGGCCGAGGATTTGCAGTGGTTTCTGAAATATCCTTGGGGGCGATTGTCTTTCGAGATGATGACGACTTCCATTAAGGAGAGGGAAGTTGAGCAGCTTGCTACAACTTGCATCACCGTTCAAGGTTTTCTGTACGCATTGCAACTTGTGGTATTGGAAGCAGCACCTGTTATACAGGAAGGGCCTCAAATTGACGAGATCGTTGGTTCTGATTCTGATGTAGACCCCACCGTTGTCGTAGGTCCTCGTCAGGGTGTAGCACTCAAGCTCGGTAATGCCAAGGATGTGGATGCAAAATGCGAGGTAACCCTAACTTGCAGTACAACGTTAATAGATGTGTTAACACCATTCAACTTTTGTTATCGGCGATAATAAATCTGTTAATATTTTACTATATATGCTTAGTGTTTGATAACAAGTTTAATTCTCGGTGACCTCGTATCGCGATAATGTTTTGCATACCGTGTATGTTTTTTATTATTTGTGTACTCGCCATACCGATATACTTAGCTGATAAGCATGTGGTTAACGCGCTGCTAATTTTTTTTGCCGTTGGTTCATCCTATTTGGCTGCAGGCTTATGTTGATCCTATCATATATCCCGATTCCCGGATGAATCCATCGGAAGACTTATCTTGGTCAGATGATGAAGATGACGTTAGGGTGGAGAATTTGGTGAAGATGGCGGAAGAAGGGAAGGCATTTTCGAATAAAATGTTTGGTGGGGGGTGTATCCCATCTGAGGTTGTTGTTGCAGTGAAAAAACCCAAGAGAGGTGGCAAAGCAAAAGTAGTTCGTGGCAGGAAAGGTACAAAAACTGGTAGGAACACTGTTGGGCTCAGGAGGAAGCAGAAAATTCCCGGTGTAGATGAAAGGGAAGGGTTTGATTGTCTAGATGCTAACGCTTTATTCACTAGTTTTTGGAAAATCTAGTTGTCGATACTCGAACTTCAACGGCTTCTGCAGCAGCAGGCAATGGTACCAAACCTAACCCCGAAGCTGCTGATGTCGAAGAAAATACCAATCTTGTTCCTAGCCCGTAGGAGTCCAACAATGAAACAGCTTCTGGAGATCAGGAATCAAATCCCCCTCCTAGCTACTCCCGACCATTGCATTCTGATTTCAACCTTCCGTCTTTTCAAGGAGACCAAGCAATATCCACCATCGACGACGTTGTTTCTTTTTACAATGCTTCTGATCTTCAGGACGATCCGATAGAGGAAAGAACTATTTTTCAAAAATAGGTCCGAGGGCAGTGTATTATTTTTAAATTACATGCTAACATTTTAAACTGCTAATGTTTGGTATATTTCCCTAATATGTAGTCAACGTATTATTTGTAGGGCGACAGTAATATGGGAGATGACACTAACACAGGCGTGGGCGGGCAGGTTGGGTTTTCATTGCTCGAATACCCATTTAATACCGCTTGTTAGGTGGAAACGTTGATTAGGTTATATGATATAACCATATAGTTATTCGATAATATGTGTAATAGACTGTCGGGGCAAACTATGGTTAAGTCAACTCGATAACTGTTTTGTTAATGTTTAGCTTTAACATTATTTATTGTTTACGCTAGGTTGTTGGGGGAGTCATATGTTATGGCGCAAAATATATTGTTAACTGTCAATTTATCTTATTCTCGTCTTTGTTGTAGTCTGACGCGGAGATTGCAGACAACACCGCCACAGTCGTGGATGTCCAGGTTAGTTCTGTTTTGGTAATAAATATATAAGATAACTATTTTGTTAGTGTTTAGCTTTAACATTATTTATTGTTTACGCTAGATTGTTGGGGGAGTCATATGTTATGGCGCAAAATATATTGTTAACTGTCAATTTATCTTATTCTCGTCTTTGTTGTAATCTGACGCGGAGATTGCAGACAACACCGCCACAGTCGTGGATGTCCAGGTTAGTTCTGTTTTGGTAATAAATATATAAGATAACTCTTTTGTTAGTGTTTAGCTTTAACATTATTTATTGTTTACGCTTGGTTGTTGGGGGAGTCATATGTTATGGCGCAAAATATATTGTTAACTGTCAATTTATCTTATTCTCGTCTTTGTTGTAGTCTGACGCGGAGATTGCAGACAACACCGCCACACTCGTGGATGTCCAGGTTAGTTCTGTTTTGATAATAAATATATAAGACCGATGTGCTGGGTAGGCTAATATGTTATGGTTTAAATATATTGTTAACTATTATAAGTCTCCTTACCTGTGTACAAATAACTGCTTGTTTGTGTCAATATATTGTTTTGTTAACTTGATAACTGATAAGTTATTATAATAATTGTTTTGTTATCATGTACCTTTATCTTTTTTTATTTTAAACTTATCGTAAGAACTTTTTTGTGGAGCCATAATCCGATAATTGTTTTGTTAGGGTGTATATTTATCAGTTATTTATGTTTTACTTTTCGGTGCTGGGGAGACATAATTTGTAGTTTACCCCTCCTAAATTTTAACAGCCGAATTCCAATTTTTCTTATTCACGTCTTCGTTGTAGGCCGACGCGGAGATCGCATACAACACCGCCACAGTCGTGGACGCCTAGGTGAGTTATGTTTTTTAAATAATTTTTTTAAGCCCGATCTGCTGCATATGCGAGTATATTATGGCGCAAATATATTGTTAACTGGTAAAAGTCTCCTTATATGTGTACAAATAACTGTTTTGTGTGTGACCCTATATTTATTTTAAAAATTTACTGTTACCATTTTGCAATATTCGTATGCGTTGTAGGGCGACATTGAAATGGGAGACGACACTACCACAGTCGGTGGTGACCATGTCTCTCTTTTTTGTTTAATTAATCTTTTTTACCGCTGCTCATTTTAGTCCTCAATTGAAATTTGGATGTATATTTGTTATTTGGTAAATAACTTATCCGATAACATTAATAACAAAATATGAGGCGATAACATATTGGTTATCAGTTGATAGATTACTATAACGTATTCTTCAGATTAGGGCGCTAACATATATTTTTCTCGGCAATCAAATTTTTATTTAGGATATGAACCGTCCCTCCGCAACTCGTGTGTTAGAACACACCCCAGAAGACTCAAATGTCCATCCGTTGTCGTATGTTTCAATTGAGGTTAGTTGTTTTATGTTCTAATTGGTTAATTATTTGCCTATTAAGCCCCACCTCACAGGTTTTTGGCGCTTTGTTTAACAATTGAGGAACTTCTCGTTGGTGTTGAACCAACTCCTCAAAGAGGCCAGGTAAAGGTGAGCATTTTTACCCAACTGTTAATCTTAGTTGTTAGTTCTATCGTTATATGCAAAATAATAAACTATCTCAATGGTACCTTTCAGGGTAACGACGATTTCCCCTTGCATTCCTCCCAACTACAGTCTCGTGCCAGCGAGGAGGTTGGTTAGCAGTTTATTATTTTGTTAGCACACGATTGGAATATTTATGGTCATTTTCAAATTTTTCTGTACTCGTTATTTAAATGTGTGTGTTTTTTATGCAGCCCCTTGCAGATGTGTCTAAAGTAGCCTCGAGTCAAGTAATTTGTATCTATAACTATAAAGCCAAATGTATATTACCCTATAAGTATATTTTTGCTACGATAAACATATAGTTAACGGTAATTGGATGTTGGGCATCTAGTCACCAATTTAAATTTCTTACAGATTGGTGATGTCGCTGCTAGAGAGACTAGTTTGTCACCTACTCATCGGGATTCTGATGAGGTACATTTTCTTGTCCTCTGCTGGATGTAAACTACCTACTACATGTTAACATTTTTATTTTGTTTTTAATCATGTTTTAGGACTTTACAACACCCCCACCTTCAAACCCGTCTGCTACAAAAGCAGCCATTGGGACTGTACCCGATGTTGAGGTGAACAAAGGAAGGAAAAGTTAAATACCTAGGACTCTGTCTAGCAAATTAGATGGGCGGTTCCACTTTGACAAGAAAACCAAGCTGCTTGTTGGTCACCCGTCCCCTTTGCTGAGCGTCGGTGAGGTTGTTACCGATCCAGAAGAACGTTATCAACGTTCTCTGTCTAAAATCAGAGGGAAAAGGTAACAATATTACATTTTAAGCTTGTTATCAAATAAATGGTACATTATTTTCAATTGTACAAGGTAAGATGTGTGGCTGTTACTGGTATGTTTTTTTAAAAATTTCATGGTTTTGCAGTTTCATTAGCATTGTTGGTGAAGTTTCCCTATCAGCCAAAAAGATCTTTGACATTATTGAGAGGAAAAAACAGTTCACCAGCAAGGTCATGGACGCTCTTATTAAATTTAGTAGGCATCTTTTAAGGACTGACGATATTGATGGTGAGAAGCTAAGGGTAGATGTGCTTGGTTCCAAGTTTGTTTCACAACTGACTAGGCTCTTTTTAAAGTTTTCCAAAACATCCCCGCCCGAAGATTTCATTTTCCCCGCAGTCCTTGTTGAACTACTTATGGGTGTCGGCGAGGCAGATCGTGTAAGATTGTTTGATGAGGCGGATTTTGTGTACATGCCATTCAATTTCGACAAAAAACATTGGGTGGCATTGTGTGTTGATCTCAAGGCGCACAAGATCACAACTCTTGATTCTAATATTCAGCTTCGCAAAGACTCAGCGATGTGTGCCGAACTCCAGCCGCTTGCTGCTATGCTCCCTTACCTCTTCAAGCAGGCAAACTCGTCCAGGGATCCCATCTCGTTACACCCTTTCTCGATTGATCGCCTGCATGGTATACCTCAGGTCACATCGTCCTTTGATTCAGGCGTTTTCTCGGTGTTTCTCATTCACGCCCATGCCGCTGGTGGGATCGAGGAGTGTGTGAATTTTGATGTAGCTGCCTTGGATCAAGAAGCTAAGAAACTTGTCTCGACCATAATACTTGTTGGTGTTGCTTCATAACTTCAAAGTTATCGAACTATTTCGTATCAGAACTCTGTGTTTATGACCTGTTTTGTTTTGCTATTTGGTTATGGTCCCCCGGATGGGTTCTTTTATTATGGTGATGGTTTATTTTGGCTTATATCGGTTTGCCACCGAAAACTTGGGTAATGGTATGAACACGTAATCATTTTATTAACATTGTCTTCATATTAGAATCATATTAGACACTAATTGTAAAATTGTTTTATTAGCCGAGAACGCAGTTTTAAACTGTCGTTGTTAACCCATATAATACCCCGTAGTCGCTAATATTAGTGTTACTTGATATCGCGAATTCATAGCTGTTGACAAGTTTTCTATTATATTTTAAATTGTCGTGGATAAAATACGTTTTAAGAAACAAAAACAATGTTAAGGACTAACTTATAAATTAACACAATTTATAAACAATATTCTACATTTAGTGTCATTATTATTCGGTTGGAAGAATTATCGTAGTAACCTATAAATTATTCAGTCAGCGCTAATATTACTGTTACTTGATATCGCAGACTCATAGTTGTAGACAAGTTTTATATATTTTATTCTGTCGTCGTTAACATTAGTGTTACTTGATATCGCGGTCTGATATCAGTAGACAAGTTTTATATTAGGTTCTATCATTAATACATATATTGTATATTACTTGTACTCTTACATGATAACACAAATATTATATATTCTTTAAATTTTGTGTTTTTTCCCAGTCTTATTAATCTTGTTCTCTTACTAGGTAACTTATATTTTATTCAGTCAACGCTAATATTACTGTTACTTGATATCGTGGACTCATAGCTGTAGACAAGTTTTATATAATTTTCTAAAATATCGTGTTGATATTGACGTAGTTATTTTTAAGTTTGTGTGTTTTATTTATCTTGTTCACTTACTAGGTAACTTATATTTTATTCTGTCATTGTTAACATTAGTGTTACTTGATATCGCGGTCTATTATCAGTAGAATGTTTTTATATTAGGTGCTATCATTAATACATATCTCGTCTATTACTTTTACTCTTACATGATAACACAAATTTTATACATTTTTTAAAGTTTGTGTTTTTTCCCGAGTCTTATTAATATTGTTCTCTTACTAGATAACTTATATTTTATTCTGTCGTCACTAATATTAGTGTTACTTGATATCGCGGTCTGATCTTAGTAGACAAGTTTTATATTAGGTGCTAACATTAGTACAGTAAACCTGTTAACACAAGTTTTTTACATTCTTTAAAGTTTGTGTTTTTTCCGAGTCTTATTAAATCTTGACCTCTTACTAGGTAACTTATACTTTATTCTGTCCTCGCGAATATTAGTGTTACTTGATATCGCGGTCTAATATCAATAGACAATTATAATAATATTTTCATGTTTCATTACCCACTAACCTAGTTATTAACCGATTTCTATTGGGTAAAAAGTTATCATATATTTTCATGCAAGTCACCGTAGCATGTATCTATTATTATAATTGCTTATAAATATGCATATAACACAAATATTATACAGTTGTTACTAATTCAAGTTGTAGATGTTAACATTGATTCATACGATTATTAGCACATATATTACCTGTTAACACAAGTTTTACACATTCGTTAAAGTTTGTGTTTTTTTCTTCTGTTATTAATCTTGTCCTCTTACTATGTAACCCATATTTTATTTTGTCGTCGCTAATATTAGTGTTACTTGTTATCGCGGTCTGATATCATCAGTAGACAAGTTTTATATTATATTTGTCTTGGATAAAAAGTTATCATATATTTTCATACAAGTCACCGTAGCATATATCCATTATTATAATTGCTTATAAATATGCATATAACACAACTATTATATAGTTGTTACTAATTCAAGTTGTAGATGCTAACATTGATTCATACGATTATTAGCACATATATTACCTGTTAACACAAGTTTTACACATTCGTTAAAGTTTGTGTTTTTTCTTCTGTTATTAATCTTGTCTTCTTACTATGTAACCCATATTTTATTTTGTCGTCGCTAATATTAGTATTACTTGTTATCGCGGTCTGATATCAGTACACAAGTTTTATATGATATTTGCCTTTTTCCATACCCGCTAACCCAGTTATTAACAGAGTTTTGTATGGGGTTATCATATATTTTCATACAAGTCACCTTAGTACGTATCTATTATTATAATCGCTTATAATTATGCATGTAACACAACTATTATACAGTTGTTACCAATTTAAGTTGTAGATGCTAACATTGATTCATATGATTATTAGCACATATATTATCCCGTACTCAGTAATGTTCATTTTATTGGATAATGTTGTATCATACTTTTCTAATAATGTGTGTGTACCATTGCCTCATAAGATTTATTGATTTCCATTGTAACATGTTTGTTACGCTCCGGTTACGAATATTGACTTAGCTGGGTTTAGCTATTTAACATCGTAAACAAAAGTACTAAACAATATTATAGCATTTAACCGAAGGTTTAACATAATTTATCACATGCATACAAGGAGGTTTGATGGGAATCGCCCCCGATCGTAATATTACATTCTTAGGATCAGATTCCGTACGTATATACAGCGAAAATTTCCTGATCCTTCTTCATTATTTATCATACATTCTCAGTTTCCAACTTTCATGGTACCATCCTTTCAAACCTCCTTTTACTCAAAAAACTTCTTTCAGTCGCCAAAAAACCACTCCGAGTTGTAGCTATGGACCCTACACATAATTACTTGTGTTGGTACCATGGATGGAGATGTTCATCAATTATTAATAATATTTGCTAAAATTAATGTTACCGTTATCGGTCTCCTGCACGTTGCCCTATTATGTCCCATTGTCCTGCATCTGGAGCAACGTTTTGATGATTTTTTCTGGACATAAATAACATCCACATTAGCTCTATATCTTATTGTTATATATATCCGTTAATAACAATGTTACCTTGAACTCTTCCCTAGAGAATAGTCTTCTCTTACGCGGCCTTCCCGGTGGCCTACGAACGTAAGGTGGCGCAAGTTTTCCGCCTCTGACATTACTGGGGGAAGGAGTCAGTGTATCCATGTCGTGGACGGGCATGATTACTCCTCTGTACGCCAATCTCAGATATGGGACGGTGTGGTGGACGCCTACCATTGTTTCGACACAGATTCCTTCTTTTATCACTGCTGCTATGGCATGAGAACACGAAATCGTTAACAGTTGGAATTCTATGAATGTGCCTGTCCTTTCCCAAAGGTTAACCGCAAACGTTGAATCTTTTCTCTCTTGCACTTCATAAAATGCATCTCCTATTTTAATTACGAGATATCCTGCTCCTTTTCAAAATTTTCAATGACCATCTCATTCACCTTAGGGGCAAAAGATTCCCCTCGTGTTGTGCAGCTTTTCGCCTGAGGGCAAACCATGTAACAAGTGTGATTCGCATAGTCTTTAAGAGAGAAATTACCGGATAACCCCTTGCCATGGTTAAGACATTGTTTAGCGACTCTGCTATGTTGCTTGTCATGAAATTATACCTATCTCCCACAAACTGCGAGCGCGTCCAATGCTCAAACCTAATGTCTTCGAGGTAATTAGTACATTCTGGGTGCATAGCTCTTATCTCAGCAAAGATGCGATTGAAGTCGCTTGGCCGGTAAGCTTGGGCTGCAGTGGCGACCAAAAAGCTCAACCCTTCCGACTTGAATATTGAGACTATGTTCCTCTTTTAGATGGACAACGCATACCGCGCGTGAAGACATCGGATAAACCTGTACATTAGCGATAATGTATCAGTGTTATGATACATACTTACTCAAGGTAAAGTAACATTTACGAGATAGCCACGAAATTAGGGGATTAACTATATATATATCGATGTAATAGTATAATTATTGGGGTTCGGTATATAACTTACCTTCTGTATGCTTGCATAAATCGATGAGTGCCTGTCTAAAACGAACACCAAATCCGGATCATCTGGGATGGCGTCCGTGAGCCTCTCCATGAACCATGTCCACGCATCGTCATTCTCGATGTTCACTATCCCAAAAGCAATGGGAAAGACTTTGAAATTGGCATCTTGAGCGCTTGCAACAATTAAGCAGCCACCGTATCGGCCCCTCACATGCGTTCCATCAATCACTATCACCTTTCTCATATAAGAATATCCTTGTACAGCTGTATCTAGGGCAAAAAGCAATTACCTGAATTGCTCCACACCTTTCTTATCTTTCTCCGTATCAAGGGCAACTAGAGAGTTAGGGTTTGTTTCCAGAAGAAGCATGAAATAAGGCTGGATCAAAGCGTAGCTGCCCATCACCGAATCTATCGCATTATCCATAGCTATTTCTCGAGCCCTCCATGCCTTCCAGTACGAGACATTTAGGCTGAACTCATCCCGGAGCATCTTCCTCAACTCGTTAGGCCTTGGCCTCCTACCAACCCCAAGATACTTTGTTCTCATCAGTTTCCCAGTCACAGCTGTAGATGCTTGTTTGTGAAAGTCTCCTCTGGTGTCTACACTGCAGGTGTGATGTTGACTTGCACATTTTATCTTGAACCGGTCACTATCCTCCAATTTTGTCGCATAAACACGCCACAGGCATGTATGACTTACGCACACAGCGAGGACAATGTTAGGGCAAGACTTGGCGGTAATGAAGTGAAACTTTCGCCGTATCGCATGTATTGCAAGTTTTGTTGCACAGTCTTGTTTATTCTTGAACAATCTACCATATGGAAGATATGTTAATGTTTACCGAGGTAAATACCCGAATTACTCTTAATATCTTAGCGTCTGACCTAATGGTACTATACTATATCGTCTGATATAAATGTCATATATTATCATTAAAATTTGTAGATACATTAAAACTTAGGTGCCAATCCATTTTATATCCTAACATGTTTTACCTTCTTCTCCCGGATCGTCAAAATATGGTGGGGCGTCCTTGTCACACAACACGGTTGGCACTGGTGTTTCTTTCAAATATATATCTGCCAACCTCCGGCGAACATGGGTATTTAACTCAGTAACTTATTTTTGAGTTGCAACAACCTCCCCCCTAACAATGTTGTTGACTATACTCATTTTTGGTGTATTTATGGGTGCCATACGCAGCGGTCCGTCGGGGTCTGATTAGTAGTGTGCCACATCGGCTTCACCTGTGTATATGAATAAGAAGACCGTTATCAGATTGTTTCCTTTTTGTTACAAGTCAACATGTATGTTTTTCGATAATGTGCACTGTATTTGATAACTTACCTATCCTGGCCAAACAATTGTTACTAGATATTTCATCTTCGTCCATTAGATCCTCACTAGAGAAGCTTATACTATTCGACGGTGTCTTGAATGTCGAGTCAGTTGAAGATAACGCCACTATTGATACCACGTCAAGAGCTGGGTCCGCATTGCCAAGTGTAAGACGAATGGCTTCCTCCGGGTTTGAACTTGTTTGCCTTCTAACCTCGTTATCCTTAGCATTAGCCGGAGTCATGTCGAGTTATCCTACCATAGAGCCAGCCAGTCGTATTTCTCTTTCCTGCATCTCTCTCAGCATTACTGCCTGTTGGGTTTTCCTCCAAACTGCGAACTCCAAGTCCTTAATGCTCTTATCGTCCAAGACACGTTCTTTCCCTTTAGCGGTTGCACTTGGTTGGCCTTGGGATATGGTTCTTGGTGCGACGTTTCCTACACTAGTCTCCCCCGTATTTTCTCGGATAGTTATACCCCCACTCCTTACTATGTGGGTTACTACACCATACTTGTCAAGTCCGAGATCACCAATCACACTATTACCAGCGACGTTACCAAATAACATTCTCGTTACCGCCGAATCCTAAGCTGCTCTTGTTTCACTGCTATTCCAATACTTATCGGATATCGCTTCCGAGGTCATACCTCCTATATCTAAGACGCTTCGGTAGGAATTTACTGTTGATGCCCCCAACATCTTTCGTATGGTCTTGACCTTTAGGTGAACTTCCTCTAGATCAGATCGAATCGCCATAAACAAAGTCATATCCTCGTCATCGAGAATATGGATCGGGTTTGCCCTCTGCCAATCTGGGCCCATCATCCATTGCGACCATTGGTATGATAGCTCAACTTCATCTTCCGACTGGAGTGATAATCTTTCCTTCACAGCGTCAACAACTTTAGCGAACGGGTCTCTTTCCCAGATTTTTACCGCCAAGCATAACCCATCTAACTCGGCGACGTGTTCATAGCATCCAGACTCATCTCTTTTCCACTCTACTCGAACCAGTCTAACAACCATCGCCATAGTTCCTGTCGATAATCATCCATAATTGTAGTGTTAGCGTTCGAATGAGACAAAATTTTCAAACCCTAAGTTAGGGTGTACTATTTATTACACTCTACATATGATGAACAAAGTAACTTGAGAATTAACTTCTTACCTGAAACTTCAATTACTCTAATCTTGTTATCATCGCCTTAGTAAATGCAGATATTTTCCGTTATGTGTTTTCAGTTTTGTTGTTGAAGCAACATTGATAGGGGTGTAATAAATAGCCAAACACGCAAACCGAATTATATCCCCCCTCATCATTACGATTCTCGTACTGTAAGTTACACCGGCGGATTTTTTTGCAGGTTTTGTCGACTCATTAAATGCGAGATATCCGAAAATCTTTTATCTTCCCACTACGCGTATCCTTAGCAATAGGGCTAAATCAAGCATATTCGTTTTGCATGTTTTCTTCTACCTAAATATTTCTTTTACATGTACACTTCCTTAATTAAATCACGGTGGAAGTACATATATTTAACTCACCCTACAATATTTGTATTTGTAGTAAGTATATATAATAGATGATAACCTTTACTCATTTAAATTAGTGTGTGTCATTTATTGATTGGTACAAATTATTTCACCTTAGTTACTATTTATCGGAACCTTAAATATTCAGAAAAAGACAAACATGTGAATAATTATTGAATTAGACCAGAAAATATTATACCAGAACACTTATATAACTTACATGCATGCATGAATTAGAAATAATAAATAAATAATAGATATGCTATTAAAATTTTATATGACTATAATGATTGATGTAGGGAAAAGGGTCTTTTTCAATTCGAACTATTTAAAAAATGTGTTTTTCAACCTGAACAAATTCTTAATGCTGATTTATACCTGAACACATCAAAAAATTTAAAAACCTACCTGAACTGTTGATATAGTGCAAAATTAGAAGTCAACGTTAACAGATGTTAGTCAACGTTAACGATTGCTGACTCAGCTGACACATGTGCATTGACATGGCATATTACAGAAACGACGCCGTTTTTGTCATTTTGAATTCAAATTTTTTTAATTTTTTTTTGTATAATCACGGACTCGAACCTGAGATCCTTCCACATATTCTATTAGTCGTTACCATTGAGACACTAACATTTTTAATGTTTTTGTAATTCTAACATTTTATATAGATCAATAAAGCATAAGAAGTCACTAAATCATAAAAAGGACACAAGATAAAACTAAATCCAAGGAAACAAAATTTAAAACTAAAGACTCAGCATTTCCAACATAAGAGTTTTTTAAAAAAACTTCTCAACATAAGAGTTATACAAATTTAAATCCGAAGACACAACATAACCATCATAAGAGTTACTAAGAAGACATAAAAATCAAGACCATTGTAAGAGTTGCTACTTGTCCCAAAAAATTCAGAAAAACCCTACACCAAACCGGAAAGAGTCGGATGTGTTGTTTCCTTATCACCAAACCTGAAAATAGATCAATCTTGTATTGGTTGACTTGCTTGTGTTGCTCGACTTGATCCTTCTTCTGCATTAGTGTTTGAAGTCTTCTTCTTCCTTGGTGGCATATACTTCTCTACTCCAATATTATGGCACTTTGAAGCATTGTGATCAGAATGCCCACATCGACGACAATGCATAATTCTTTTCTCTCTACTGAGTTTCTTCTTCTTTGAAGGTATGTAACCTTTCTTAATTCTCATAAACAAAGTATGTAACCTTTCTGAATTCTCATAAACCCTGATGGCTTGATCTTATTTTTCTATTAATTTCCTTATTTATTTGTTTAAATTCAATTAAAATTTATTCGGTATATAGAATTAAGATCACTTTCACAGCAGAATTTCAATTGATTTTGTTTGCTTGCTTGTAATTTTGATGTGGTCTAAATTACTAGCATTTGTTTTCTTCTTCTCTTTGGTTTTTACGTACAAATCCATTGTTATAACCTTCTAATACACAAACTAATTAACTTTTACTTATACTAATATTTGTAATCGATAAACAAACAATAGTTAGAAAAAACTTAATTTTTGAGATATACTAGAAGGGCTATATTAATATCTATTCCCAAAGATGAGAATATTAGGTATTCATGCATGAAAACTGAGAAATTAACCTTTTCTTTTTTCGACTAATTTATGACGAAAAAGCTTCCACAAAATCGAAATAACGATAACAGTTTATAGCATAGGTCCAACAACATTAAATGCTAAAGATATTTTGGAATATATTTCCCGCCGGAATTGGAATAAAGATATTGTAAATGATTACTGATATGTATGGGGTTGCAGGTATATCGAATATATACGTTGGTCGGTTTATTAGCATTGTATCCTCTTTCCTTCAATAACCCACATCTATCACACTAAATAGCTTAGCCTCCGACAACTTTAATGCAAGAGGAAGATAAACACAAAGAGAAATCTAAGCTGAAAAGTAAAAGTAAAAATTATGAGTATTACGTATATTATTGTTAATGATAACAAGAGTGATATTTTTACTTTAGGGTTTCATAGATATGAATAACAAGAACGCTAACAAATTTGTTATTGCCGAAACTCCAGCAGGTGAAAATGGTGTTCGCGGTGAGATTGGTCCCTAGGAATGGAAAAACTATGAAAACGGCTCGCAAATGGATGGGTTTGCACTAGGAGTCCGACTGCGTGAGCAAAATGGGTTTGCCAAAGTGGTAATTATGGCGGTAAAAGAAAAGTTAGCGCTGGGTTATGAAGACAATATCGAGTTAACATATCAGTGGCCACTGTGGATGATGGGCCCTGATTGGAAACGAGCAAACCCAATCGATATATTAGACGATGATGACATGACCCTGTTCATGGCGATTAGGGCCGATCTAGATGAAGTGCATCTGCAAGTAAAGATTATACGAGGTGGGAATGTTCGAAACGTNAATAGTTATCGGAGTAACATGGATCTAAGTGGCCTAAGTTCAAAAGAAATATAGGAAAAATACTAGAATAACGCAAAAACGAGGGCTGTATGGGGAACCGAACTAACAATGTTGATGCGTAACAATTTAGATGAAAACTAATAACTATAGTCTTGAGTATATTGTAGTAAATATTATCAGCTAATGATAATATCGGACACTATTACAATTTAGAGAAGTATATATTTTCATCTCAATAACATTAGTCGATAATTTAGATATCAGCTAATAGTATACCTGTTTCAGGTGACGCAAACGGTATGAAAACAATGGGGAAAGACAATGAGATGACTATAAGTAAAGGCAAGGAGCAGCACAACACGTATTGAGGGGTTACCATAAGAGACAACATGGATATTACATCTGGGACTACCAGCAAAAGTAACACAACCAGGGGCAAGTACAAGCTTGAAAGGAAAAGAGAAAGTTATTGATGACGAGGAGAGGGAAAGAGATTGTTTATTTGAGATGTGGCGAACAAATCAACAAAAAGAAACGTGGCGAGATATGTGTGTAACACAAATGACCTTGTGAGGAACTCAAACAAATACAACAAAAAGTGTGCGGCAAAGAGAAAACAGCGAGGGCCCTAGATTTCGGAAGTGGCCATTAGGCAAAAAGAGATCCAAATGAAAATTTGCGCCTGACTCTTGCAAGTGCATAAACACATGTTGTTGGGCCAAAAGTGGTGCCCTATCTTCTAGCGATTCAACCTTCGGAACGCTAACCTCGCTTTCCACAAGCATTTGTTTTTGTAGCGAAGACCTAATGGATGATACTGACTCATCGACCAACAATAGCTTATCGGTCATAGGTGAGTTATCTAATCATTCATATATTATCCGATAATTATCTTATGCGTTATTAACAATTATTCAATCTTTTTAACTTTTAACTGTAGGTGACGAAACACTAGTACACTTTTACTCTGATCCTGATAGCCCACTCATTATGGATCCTCAACCCATCACAATGATTGATAAAGTCAAAGGTCTAATTATAGAGGACGAATTATCCACTAAAGAGATAGGAACAGATTCAACTAACACAAGAGTATCAGAGGTATCGAGGTATAATGATAGGGGACAAATTACCCACTAAAGAGATAGGCGATAACTTGATTAAATTGAAAAGAACTTAGTGATTAACAATAGAGTTATCGAAAACTATGTTGGTAAATGTTAACAAAGTTAATCGATAAGAGTATTACCGAACATTTCTCATCCAACTCTTTAGCATTCTCGAGCTTAAAGGAAGGACTCTCGAGGGACCTCTTCAACATCGTCTTCTGCGCCTTTATATTCAGACTCAATTGTCTCATCAATTACAAGCCCTTCTTGAATAGATTGAGCTGCCTGTAAGATAACCAATTGTCGAGCGTACAACAACCCCTGAACAACGAAACACGTACTTGCTAATTGTTCAATTTCCCTCTCTTTTATTGACTTAATCATCATCTCGAAAGTGGAACAGCCCCAGGGATAAGCAAGAAATGCACCCACATCGTCAGCCATTTTAGCGTGCGCCTAAACAATTTTAGGATAATGAAAGGTAACGACAAGGAAACCGTCGACGATAGCTAAGCAAGCACATCAGATCCTCATACCGGAATTTGAGACATTCTTTCTCTTCAACATCATAATAACCCAATCCATGGTAACATCTTCTTCAAGCCTAATAAACTTAATGTAAAATGGAATTGTCTTCTCCGTAGTGTCTTTCTTCTTCTTCATCTTCAAGCTCGAATACTTCCCACATGGTAATCCAGTAACGATATTAAATTCTCTCAAAGAAAAACGAATAGGAGTACCCGCAAATAACACCCAAATTTTGTTTGGCTTCGCCACCTCCAACTGTCTACCTAATATAAAAATTCCAAAGCTCACGGACCAGTCGGGTTTGTTAGGAAACTCCAACAGGCGACCGAAAGGAGATCGAGAAAGGTACTACAGTTCACCATTGTCGAGGGCGTTGAAGATACCGCATTGATTATTCATCTTCTAATAAACATTAACTTTCTCGCCGCGAGGTTCTTCGCCAAAAGCTAACAGACGTGGAGGGAGAGGAATCGAAGGCATCGTTTCTAGAAAAAAGGATAAACCCTAGTAAAACAACACAAGAGATGTAGTCGAAATAAAAATCAAAGAGGAAAAATTTAGATTGATTACCAGAACAAGTCGTGAGGAACAAAACCCAGATTTGAGAGATAAACTTTTGCTCGAAAAACAGAAATATATAATACAAGAATTTTGGGGAGTCGTTTCTTATTTCCTTCTGCCTCAAAACGCTGTCTCTCATCTTCATATAGGATCGAAAAAGATGACTGTTCGTTAACCGGGAAAGAAAAAAAAACAAATATAAAATACACAATTCCCAAAACAATATCTACATAAAATCTTCTCATACCGTCTACAATAATATCGCTCTACTCTCTATAATTGACTAAATTGATAACATAGGGATACATGCGTAAACAAAATGTTAACAGTAGTGAGGGAACACTAGAAATTGAAGAGAGTGAATTATCGAGTCGTCTGAGCATATCGAGTGATATTTTTCATACTAAAAGCTTGGTACATCAATCATGATAGTAAATATAATTAATTGTAGTCATTCTTATTTAAATATGATTTTTATTATTACTTTTAAATGAATCTATTATAAATGATTGATTTCTCTCTCTTTCTTTTATTAATTATAAGAAATATATTCACCACATCGGAAAAAACATTTTTGTAATTTTTGAAATGTTTAACAAGGATATAAAAAATTCATTTTCTACAGGTATCTACAAAATCACAAATACAGAGACTTGGACCACCCTTTAGAAAAGTGTGTAAGCCTTTTTCACTTTAGGTGTTAAATAGTGTTAATTGTAGTCATTCTTATTTAAATATTATTTTTGTTATTACTTTTAAATGAATCTATTATAAACGATTGATTTCTCTCTCTTTCTTTTTTTAATTATAAGAAATATACTCACTACATCGAAAAAAACATTTTTGTAATTTTTGAAATGTTTAACAAGGATATAGAAAATTTATTTTTTACAGGTATCTACAAAATCATAAACACAGAGACTTAGACCACCCTTTAGAAAAGTGTGTAAGCCTTTTTCACTTTAGGTGTTAAATAGTGTGGAAGACATTAGTTGTAAGTCTTTATATGATATAATTCCTTTGTTCCATCAAATGTGATGTCTAATAGATATTCAATGTCTGACACAATCAGAAGATTGTAATATTAAACACTAATCTTATAATTATACGAAACAACATATCATTGGTTTAAGTCCATACAAAACAGAAAAAGACATCAAACTCAAAACAGACGTACACAAACTAAACTAATAAAACATTAAATCAAAGACTTATCTTGTAAAGTAATTCAAGCGGCCTTCAGCCATATCCCTCCATGAATAAGCTTCGTCACATTAAACTGGTAGGCTTCCTTCGAATCTCTAATAACTGGATAACTTAACAAAAAAATAAAAAATAATTAAAAAAAACAAGAATAAACTTGTAAAATAAAAGTGAATTGATCTATTTGCGTTAAATAATTAATTTTTTCTCCACCCTTAAATAGATTGTACAATCAAGACTGAATGTGATGCATCTTATTATCGACGCATGTGAGAATTTTGCCTAGATAAAAATTCATGTCTTTACACTATAGTGCCAATTACTCTTGGAACATTGTGGATGTTTCGATAACAAAGATATATGAATTTTCATAGATTCCAAACATCATGCTCCTCCTGTCAAGTTTATGCTCTTGTGAGTAGGAGTACAATTATCATAAAACAGGCCCTAACTGTTCAACAATTATCATAATACTTACAATATCATCATTTGAAGCACTGTTTTGACGTCTCTTTTCACATTGTCTTATGTGTCCATGTAATATGATAATCGAGGATGAGCGTGATCTCGATGCACTGATTGAAGTTGAAATAAAAGATCCACCTTCAGCAGTCCAAATAGCAGAAGATGGTGATATCCAGTTCCAAGAGTTTCTAAGTTGATTTAGAGAAGTCAAAGATAAAGAAGCTGATTTTTCACTTTAAAATGCACTAATTGATTATTTGTGAGAAAAATATAATATTGCCTATGGTTAAAGAAATCTATAATATTTTCTTATTTTTAAATGATGTAATGCTTTTTTTCTTTAATAAATGTTTAATTAAAACAATGATAATTTTTTATGAAAGTTTTGTAAGAGTTAAAGTAAATGGATTAATTTGCAACTTTTGTAAATTAAAGATAATAATACTAAAATAAAAAGAATCTGAAATATTTTTTTATATAGAAAAAATTGAGACAACCATTAGAGTGAAACTCACCTCTATTATATAGTTGCTATATTTTAGAGAAAAAAATATAGAAACAACTAGTGAAAATAGTGTAACATAGCTAATTAGACCATCACCAATGGGGGAAAAATTGAGCTCTCATGAGAGGTTCTCTCATCAATTTTGGAAAAAAATAAATCAGAAAGAATGTATTTTGAGAGAGCTGTTTCTCTTGAGAGAGCTTTGGAGGTGAAGAGAGGCGCACACGTGTCACATTTTAATTGGTTGATTTTTATAAAAAAAACGTGTGAAAGAATCCGTTTTTTTCTGCAAATTTTCCTCGACTACCTCTCTCTCTTTTTAGGCAACGGCGGTGGCGATTGATAGTATGAGTTTTGCTCCGACGATTGAGAGTAGGATTGAAGCTACTTTCCTTTAATCATTTCTAATTTTGCAAACTAATTTCTTCACTTTCATCTTTGATCTCTCTGGAAAAATAACTAATTTGAGTTGTTGGAATTAACTTGTTGAATTTTTCTCTGCAAATTGTTTGGAATAAGGTAACGTTTCCTCTATGTCCACAATTTTGTGTGTTATTCCAATAATTGATTGTTTTTCTCTCTTTCTCAATTGTTCATCGTTGATATCGAGAATGCATGAAGATCTATAGGAAATAGTTTTACATTCGCGTAGATTCGGATTGCAATTGTGTAGATTCGGATTGCGATTTTTGCTTCATGCATTAGCTCTTGATCGATAGTTAGATTGTACCTGTTTGGATTGGAAATGTCTCTGATGTTGTTCGATATCCTAATTTTTTGTTATTTATAACTTTTTTATGAGGTAATTATCTAGTAGAACTCAAATCGAGCTCCGTTTGTTTTTTATGCAGTGGAATGCGAGCAAAATTTTTGTTTTCGAAGCATGAAATTTTTTTGCTGGACATAGCAATTATTTTGTTTTCGAAGCAGGAAAGTTTCAGATGTTTTTGGTGTTTGTATATGATACAGACAATTTTAACAAAAAAGTAAACGTTTGAGGCGGACTCAAAGAAAGAAATCAAGAAGTTGCAGCGGTATAGAGACCTCAGATCAAGACATGGATTCAGTCCAGTGAGATCAAAGATAAGAAAGTCAGTGGTCTTTATCTTCAACGCCTTTTCTTTTAACTGACTAAGGATGCGACTTGGCTCCCTTGCAATCTCTTAACTTGCACATGCAAACCGTAATCTATGGCTATGTGTTTAGTTATCTCTCCTGTTTAAAGTTTGTGGTGATGATTTCAATATTATCATCTTATAACTAAAGCTTGTCTAACATCTCTAGCTACTTTACTTTGGTTTCATATAAGCTGAGAGGAGTGGCTTCATCTCTGTGAGAAAGAAACCAAGACAAGACCAAGACAAGGGATGGCTGAATAATGTGGTGAGTTGTTTTACCGTATTCGTGCCTAAATATTGATTCTTGACCCCTTTCTTTAACAAAAACGTCAAAGAAGACAAATGTTTATGGTGTTTTTGAAATATATGCAACGTTATGCAAATGTTGTAATTTATGCTATGTGGGTGAGGCAATGTCTTTTGGCTTGTTTTTCTCTTTCAGACTCATCTTCAGACATCTATTACAAGGCATAAGGATCACATAATAAAGTTGGAACTGATCTTGAGGCACAAGGATCATTTTCATTTTTGTAAAGAATCCCACTTAGAGAACCTACCATTGGAGGATGACAAAATTAATAAATTTTCTAAGGTTCTAAAGCACCCTCAATAGTGTATCTTAGGTATATCTTAACAAAATTTTAGGATTAAAAATGATTAAATTAAATCAAACTAACAATCTTAATCTAAGAAATGTATCTAACATAAGATGTTTTTGCTTAGCTAAGATGTGTCTATGTGTCACTTCCTAATTGGTTTAAGAAATGAACAATAGGGAAAACAAAAAAAAAATGCAAAATTAATTTTCTATCCTTAAGATACAATTGAATCTTAACCATTGGAGATCATTTTTGTTAAGATACTTAACTTTTAGTCTTAGCTTTCAAAAGGCAAAATTTTATTTTTAAATAATGCTAAGATTCAAAATTAAGAACTAATTGATTCTTAACCATTGAGGATGCTCTTACCTATTAAAATTTCCAAAAAATAGAAATAAAATATTGGTGAGGGTCAATAGGTGGCTCTCACCATTGGAGATGCTAAATAGCTACTTAACGTAAGGCCCACCAAACCACCATCATGTGCTTCTTTTCTATTTTTTATTTTTTTTATTGATATTTGTTATTGGACCACCATGTGTTTATAGTGCCTCATCAATATCCCACACACAATATGATGCCTATATATATATGGGTAAATTATATACAGTAGCCATTGACCCACTTTTATTTTCAAATTTTGACACTGTGGGCGGGACCTTTCAATTCTTAGCCTTTCAGCCAAAAACTGACCAAAATGCCCCTGACGAAACTGAACCAGGTTTGTACCTACGGACTGCATCGTTGGAATCCAATTGAAGCATACACTGTTCACCGACGGGAAGTGCATAAAATATTTTCTGGGTTTCGGCGAATTTGACATTATAGCTTGGAATTAAAATTTTAAAAAAATTTGTTGGGCTCAGATGTTTTAAATGCTAAAAAGTTTTGACAAGACAAAAAATCATGATTACCTATTATAATAGAGATTATATTATAAGATATTTACATAATTAAGATTAGAATTCTGGGAAAAAAAACGAATCCAAATTGTGTTACGGTGAAGAATCTGAAGTTTTTAGTTGCTGTTTTACAAAGTTTGAAGGTTTGAAGGGGAGACAATCTGTGATCTGGGTAAGAAATTCGTGTTAATCTTATTAATTACACTTGAGAACGTGATATGAAAGTAATGATCCGTTTTAATTTTTTTTTAAGTTTATAAATTGTTTTGTTGGAGATTCTTTTTATCTTTGTAGATATAAATGAAAGCCCTATGATCTGTTTTATTAAATTCCTAAGTTCATCAATTGTTTTGTTAGAGATTCTTTTTGTCTTCGCTGACATAAATGAAAGCCTTCAAAAAGATCTGATTTTTTTGTATTTAATGTTGTTCTGACCTGAGGAATTTATGTTGCAGGTATGGAGTTACCTGTATTAAT
>Ga0041059_1000637_pt1 | contig 27195 bp, 20 predicted proteins | sample AraColnosormetaG_FD_56232 | JGI IMG/M metagenome (GOLD analysis project Ga0041059, IMG submission 56232) | Arabidopsis roots microbial communities from North Carolina, USA - Col MF nosort | ecosystem: Host-associated > Plants > Roots > Unclassified | place: USA: North Carolina | collected... | reverse complement strand
AAAAAAAAAAAAAAAAAAAAAAAAAACACGTTAACGTACTGTATATGTTACACTCTTGCCATTCCCGAATCAGAAATGTCAATTTTACAAAAATACAATAAATTACCAAAAATAGAAGTGGGCAAGTGTGTGTGTGCGCGTGTGTGTATGTATAGATAGAATCAGAAGATCAGCCAACCAAACCCCATCAAACCTGAATCTCTCAACACTCTTGTCATCTGTGAAGAAGGCTGGCATTGCTCTCTTTCTTCTTCTTCTGGAAAGTGGCATCCTTGGTTTAAAGCTCGCATGTTAATCCCTGACCCGTGACTGTTAAATACCAATCTAAGCTAATTTCACAATCTGTCTCTCTCTAACTGGCTCTTCTTCTTCTTCTTCCAAAAGGTGTTACCTTCGAGAGAAGGATGAAAGTTTTTGCAACTTTGAATTGATCTTTCTAAATATACAAGTTTTTTTTAACCTGAGCCCCCAGCGACTTCTGCAGCTCTTTGTCTCATCATTTCCATTACAGCTGCTCTGCGCCGTGAATCTGATTGCTGCTGTAATCTTCTCAGATGCTCCTTTAGGTCCCTGAACAGAGAGACAGAGATGTTCACAATGATCATCAACACAAAATCAAATGGACCAAATATGTTTCACGTCTTAAATGTAAGGTTGATGTAATTTCATGAGGTTTGTTTACCTGCAACGAGGTACATGGCACTCTGATTCCTTGCAGGCCCGAGCATGGAGTTGCAGGAGATACCACATTTTTTTGCATAGAACACAACCTCCCGAAGCACGTACTTTGCAGTTGATACCATGTCGGAATAGCCCTTTCACTTTCCGGCAATTCGGATATTGACAATGTGCCGAACGACATTGTGATGCATGTACCAGAAGATCGAGCATTTTCCTAAGCTGCAAAACCAAAAGAAGAGAACAAAAAAAAAATGTTACTATTTGCATACAAATTTCAGGACCAAGAGAGAAGCACCATCAGTTTTAGAAAGGAACAGTATAGTGTATACCTGCAAGACTCGCAATTGCCTCGCTTCTTTGTTTTGAGCATTTTGATCAGCTAAAGATGGATGATTCGTCAACTTGTGAGGATGATTAACTCCACCATCTCTACTGAAACAGGCATTGCACACATCGTAGTCTGGACATACTTCACAGCGCCAGCCTTGACCAGTTTCAATGTCAAGATGACACGCATTGCAGGTCGTGACAAAGGCAGGAGCGGTTGGGTTATGTAGATGATAAAGGACCATCATGGACGAATGTTTTGCCCGCCTCAATGTATCATACTGATAATGGTTCCCTTGACAAAGACTCAGAAATGCTTGTCTAGTGTCGAAAAACTCGCTTTCGAGTATTTCATCTTTGTCTCTTGTATCTGCAGGAATATCCATAATCTCAACCTGCGATATCAATACCACCAATATTCACAAAACTGATCATAGACAAAGCTAAAGAACACTATCCTCAACAAGAAAATGCAACTCACTGGATACAACGCATGCTTATCCTTAAAATTAACAGGATGCCTTTCCCTGTCTTCACGTCTCTGCTCAGCCTCGTAACACCTAAAAAGAAGAATGACATTTTAGATTCAGAGGAACTTAATCAGTAACAAGGACACATAGCCCATCCAATAAATGTATCTCTCGGGACTTCTACATAATCTTATGTGCAATACAACAAAGAAGGGATTATAAAATCAAAGAGCAAAAAGACCTCGAAAGAATTCTTACTTGTCACAAATCTGGAAGTGTTTGCACTGGCTGCAGACCCAACGATTACCAGATACCATCAGTATGCAGCAATGAGTGCAAGAAGGCTGCAAGTGGACCATGATAAAGTCCTCCTTCATCGGGTGAATGGTCTCACCGAGCTGGGAATCGGTAAAACAGGTGAATATGATTAACAAGAAAAACAAAACAAATGAGAAAAAAATATATACAAAAAGGAAGCAATATTCATAGAAAGAAAATATTACTCTATGCATTAGAAGCAGATCCTTGGAAGCATTCCCAGATAGATCAGTCTGACCAGAAGCTTTTAGAGCCCTTTTAGTAATGGTTTTCTTGAGCATTCCTTTCTTATTTCCCTTTCTTCCATCTTCTTCTTGACTCATTTGGTATATAAGATCCTCTGCTGCACCTGGCCAGTAGTCACCGTCAAAATACGGGAGCCTAGCTGCTGTAACCTTAGCTCTACATTCACCAGTTTGCATGAAAAAATGGTCATATAGATTGATAGTTTCTGCAACAATGCCCTCCTTTGAAGCTTTTCTCAACATTGCTAAGTACCTGCGAATAACAACGTGGGCAGTTGGATGATGTAAATGACTTTTTCATATGAAAGTTTACGAAGTTCATCCCAAAAAGGTAAATGAACTGACCACTCTCGTAGTTTATCAGATTTTGGCGTCTTCTGAATTTCTGGATGACAATATAAGATATAATCCTCGCCCTTCAGCGGCGGACAAGCCCATATGTAGCAGCTCGTGAAACCACGCAACTTGCAGTATTCTAGGTAGCCGATCTATAAAAAGGATCAGATTATACTCTTAGATCCTCCATACAGTGTAGAAAGTAAAAAGCACAGATATTGGTTAAACACCAAGGTTTCAGAAGACCAGGACTTACCAGAATTTCGTGGTAAACAAAAGTACGCAGAGCTTCTCCGTTATAAGATCTAACCTCGGGTCTGAAGTACTTGACAGAATCCAAATACGAGAGATAAACTCGGCGTTGATTGGGAAATGCGCATTCAGAACCGAATTCTTGGACGTACATCCCAAATAAGCATACTTCTACGCCTTCAATCTTTTGAAACAACAGAACTACCTGGAAAAATAAAATGGCATGGGAGTGAGAAGGATAATTGTACGAGAGGAACTCCAGAAAAATAACGCATATATGCAGTAAATACAGTAACAACAATACGCCTTGATCATTCTTACCTTGGACTTGTATGCAAATTCTGTTGGGTAACTATCCTCCCGAAAAATTTCAAGAAATCGAGGTTTGACTTCCAGCTTCTTGTCAACAGATGAAACAACTCTAATCACAAGGGACTCGGCAGTGGGAATCTGTTCGTATCAAGTCAAAGAAAAAACAAAGTCAGCTTCAATATACTGTTTCTAACAAAGAATCACTAGATCAAACAAATAGAAAAATAAAAATAAAGAGCTTGCAGATGTGAAAATAAATGAAAGAAATAAACGTTAACAAACTCCACCATTAAATTACCTCATCATAACTTTTTCCTTGAGCCCTGGCTCTCTCTGTTCTTTCCTGCTTCAGCCTCTTAAACAACCGCTGCTCTATATGGTCACTGAGAATTGTTCGCGGTAAGTCTTTAGCTCCAAGAACAGCACTCTGAGGTAAAGGCTTCCTCTTACTTTGCTCCACTTCTGCTATAAAGCAATATGGGCAGGTATACTCAGCCTGCCCTCCGTCATTCCTTCTCCCATTAAATAAAGCACATATCTGATGCTGCCACGCCTCACATTTATCACATTGGACCCACTGCAAAAATCATACATAGAAACAAAATATAGCATGAACTAAAAAAACATACAAAGACGGGAGACAAACACAAAATAAGTCTACAGAGTGGATAGGCTTTTACCCATTCTTCAGTCTCTTCATCATTTTTCTTTTTCTCGAGTCTTGCCTTAGGCATAGGGGTCCCTTCAGCGAGTATAGTGTCGCCGCGGGATTCATTATAACATGGAATACAAAAGTAATGACGAGTGTCACCAGCTCCTACGGTGTAGTACATAGCATTTCTCTTGATGCGAGCACCACAAGGGGTACAATAAATAGGTGGTGGCTCAAAGGTAAGCTTCTCCACTGCACATAGTTGGCAGGAATTCTCACTCATTGAATGCTCCATTGCCTGATTCTTTTCTGCTTTGGCTTTACTCTGCAAGCACATGAAGGACAATCATTAATCAAATATCTATTTAGATAAAATATGGAAAAATGTGTTTAACGGAACAGCTCAATCAAGCCTCATACTGCAGATGAGTCATCTAGTACATGTAAAAAGGGAAAACTAATCAAACAAGCCGCATATAAAGCGAATACTAGTAATTAATCACATTATTGTGTAAACCTCAAAAGTTACAGAAACCACAAACCTGCCCAACCCACTGACGGAGACCACGGATATGTTCTCTCACTTGTTCAGGAGTGAACAATTCAGTTAATGAAACACCCTTTATCTCTGGTTTTCCAGATTTTGATGTATGTTCAGTAGACTCTGCCAGATTTTCTTTCTTAAGTGATTCAGGTTCTTTCTCCACTTTGGTAGTCTCTTGCATAGGTGAAACATCAGATAAATCTTGTTTATCAGGTTGACTGACAGGTCTTTGCTTGGGAATATTTTCAGCAATTCCAATTTTTGTATCTTTGAATCCGGGTCGTGTCTGGACAGAAAAGTCAGAAACCTCAGCTTTCACTTCAAAATATTTTGAAGGTGCACGTACATCACTGTGCTTATGATCTTTTCTTTCAGCGTACTGAGATGATTGTGCTTCTGTTACGGAAACAACTGAGCTCTTACAACTTTCTGTCTCAACATCCACAGGTTGAGAAGACTGCTCCACCTTCAACCGTTTTAATGATGGTTGCAAATGACCTGAAATATCAGCACCAGGCGAAGTACAAGATTTTGCTCCAGCAGAGGTCTGTACAGCGTCACTTGATATTCCTCCACCATTCACTGACCTGGCTGCATCGGTTTCATTTTTTAATCGAGCAAGGGACCGTGCATTTGCCTGTTGCTGTAGGTAGGCCTTCACAGGAATACAGACAGGGCAGTTAGGTTCCTTACAACTTCGATGATGATTAATCAATGTCTTTGTGGGGAGGCAACGAGGATATGAACATTGAGGTGCAGCACAACTGTCCATGTGTTTCCAGAGCTTTTGAACCGTAACACAATTTCGATCAGGACACTTCCCTTCAGGCGCTTTGCAGTGGCGAGCATGGCGTAGAAAGAGGAGCCATTTCTGTTGATTTTTGAATCTCGGATCCCGGTTGCCATTTCCATTTCTACAAGTGGTAGCAGTAGGATTTTGGGGATTAAGGGATTCTGATGTAGTCGAGACACGATTTTGACCTATAATTGAGCCTCCAGACATATTATTGGGCTGAGCTTCATCCGTTCCAGACATTCTTTGTCGGAAATCCTCCTGAATGTGCCGTTCGTTCGACATACTATTAGACATTTGAGTATGTTCCTGTGACTGAGATTGCCAGTGACCACGCATCCCAGATTCTGTTTTCACTCCAACAGAGAGGTTGCTAAAACCGTTGACAGAGTCTGAAGCCATACTATGCGGGTGCAACATCTGCTGTATCTGTTGGCTATTTTGAGGAACTGATGTGCACATATCACTCTGACTTGTGACAGGGAGAATCTGAGAACCTGCATGACGGTCTTCTGCATTGTTCTGGTATTGATTCTGAAACTGAGAAAGCTGAAATTGCTCAGGAGTTTGGGAGTGGATAGACTCGCTAGGGTTCTCCATTCCAGGTTCATGTTTAACGTGAGTAACCATATCAGAAGCCACATTATTTTGCCCAAAAGCATCGTGACTTATAAATCTCTGTTGCTGCTGGCTTTGCTGCTTCAATTGCTGTTGATGAAGAAACTGCTGCTGCTGTTGGTGAAATTGATTAGGTTGTTGCTGAAACCGATTAGGCTGTTGCTGAAACTGCTGCTGTTGATGTGACTGCAAAAAAGGTACGAAAGATGATTACAAATCGGTATTCTCAGATTGATGTTTCACTGGTGCACTTTGCTGCATGCAAAGTGAATTCCATGGATTGCTTACCAAAGAAGAGCTAGTTCTAGACACAGCCTGGAAACTTGCTGTATTGGCATTCTGAGTATTTGTCATCATCCCAACAGATGTTACAGCACCATACAAATTTCCCGATCCGAATGGGTCAGAGTTGTTTGTGCCATATCCATCACCTGAAACGGTAAAATAACATAACAATTAAAATATTCTGATGAATACGCACAACAACAAGAGGTTAGAAACTACAATTTAGGGATGGGAAATAAAGACTTTACCCTGCATTCCTGAACGCTGAAGATTATCATAAGCCTGCTGTGAATTTCTGATAGGATTGGTGTAGGATGTACCTGAATCTACGCTTTTTGCATTCATTCCAACACCACCATTTATGGAGCTGTTAGACACATTAGACAATTTTTGTTGCATTCCAGGTCTAAGGCCAACACCCATTTGACTTCCATGGTTTTGCAGCATACGACTATTTTGGCCACCAATATCCTGCCTCAGTTGCTGTTGCTGAGTCTGAGGTACCATCATGGGAGCAGTAGAAAATCCACCACTATTGTTGGAAGCTTCAACACTCAAGTAAGACTGGCCATTATTGCTGTTGTTATTAGTACTACTGTTGACAAATCCAGGGGTAGGCATCATCTGGCCGGTATTTCTCTGGGAGCTCATGGATGACATGTTCCCTCCAGACCCAAGACCAAAGTTACTCGATGAATGTTGGTATCCATTAGACAGGTTACCTGCAAAGAGAAGTAAAGGTGTTCAGAAAAAATATGCGCAGAAAATTTTATGCCCATATTTTATATAAGTTGTAGTGAAAGAACCTCCAAGCATGCCACCAGAATTTAGCAGGTTTCCAGTGTTCATAGCACTAGTTGTGATGTTATTACTTCCAGCCATTGTAGCATCACCTGAGGAAGTAATCATCAAATTTGGATTCCCACCACTGTGTTGTAATCCTGGAGTGGGTATCATTGTTCCAACCGAAGAAGAATTAGCGTGTCGCTGATTGTAGTTATTTAACTGCCTGCCTTTGATTAGACTTGCCAGCCGAGGTTCAAGGGTTGACGGGTTCACGTAATCTTCCTGCGATTCAAAATGGAAGTGTAGCACGTTAACAAGAAATTTCAAGTTAGGACATTAGCCAACAAGCTGGATCTAGTGGCAAAATTTTAAATGCCAAATACGTGCCTATCCTTTCCTTAAGTATATTAAATAAATACCTTTGTGTTAGCAATTTTAAACAGCCCCTCCTCTAAGCGTCTAGCAACATCCATATATTTAGCCTTTGATGCTTCATCAGCTGGAGATGGTTGCTTTTGCTGTAAGATATTGAAACTGAAAAGAAAGAAGAGAAATACACGGATTTGATTGGCGATAAACTGGAGATATTGAATCCAATCCAAAATAAATAGCCGTATAACAAGAGCAAGGAAATATAACTGCAAAATGGTGGGAAGACACCAAAGTCAAAAGCTTGAGAAAAGCAAAGGCTTACATCCTGATTCGCATAGCCTGCCGAAGTTTCAAGATGTCATTGTCAACGGGAGAAACGCGTGAAGGTCCTAAACCAGCACCAGTAGCAGGAGCTGAACCACCACCAACTAAATTCTGCATTTGGGAGTTCCCATTTTGCTGGGACATAGTCCCTTGGTTTGAAACCTGCCCCGACATGTGAGCCTGAACATTCATAGCTACCTCTTCAGTCTCCGTCGCCTTGTCCTAGTTCTTCTGGTAATTAACAGTAACAAACACTGCATAACTTTCCTCTCCTCCAGAAGTCACAGTATCCAAATTTCATCTCCTGATTTAGCACCTTAGAGAATGTCCTGCTAAAAAAACTTGGTGTAATCAGAGAACTGAAATTGTCACAATTTGATCTCATATTAATTGGGAGATAGTATCAATCATAGTATCAACTAAAGAAGTAATTAAACCCCAAAATAGTTACCAAAAATGAACAAAATGATAAACCCTAAAAATTCACCCCCAATCTTTGAATTGATACAAAAAGGAGTAAAATTTGGCAACAAAGTGGAGAAATTTGACGGAGACCAACCGGTTGCTACAGATTGTACGATGATTGGAGTCTGCACAATGAAACAAAGCCGGTGAACAGCCGATGCGGCACGTGTGAACTCAAACCAAAAGCGAGGTCAGAAATTAGGATCAAGCAGTAGACAAATCCCAGAAAGAAGATGGCAAATCAAAAGCGAATGAATTCAGGTTTTCCCAAATCGGGGGATGTTCTGGGCTTGTAGGTTCGTCGAATTTGGGATTTTTCTTTGGACTCGCTCGATTTGGGGATTTTGTTTTTTTTTTTCTTTCCTTTCTAGGGATTCGTTGTTTTTCTAAAATAGTAACTCAACAAAAAATACACATTAAAATATTAATTTTGCTGTCTGAATACGATAATTGGCGCAACCAAAAGGCAAATAAATGAAAAAATCGACAAGCATTATGTTTAGATCGGACAGATTAGGATAAACTATAAGCATATGATCCTGTCCGTCCGCCGTAAAAAAAAAAAAGACATGATCTTGTCCGTCCGATCAAATATTTCTTAATGTACAGATATACCCTTGTAGCTTAAGACTTATCTGTTTTCAGTCTTTGACCAAATTAAATGCTCTTTCTCCGAACCGAAAACACCTAATAACCGGAACTCATGAACCGAAAATCAAAGTCAGGTTGGTTACAAACAATTCAATTACACAGCACAAAATCTGGATTACAAAAGAGTTTTCACACGCATATGATCTCGTCTTTATTTTCAAACAGAAGCAACGAAAATGTTTCCCCGGGAAAAACAAGTTGAATGAAGCAGAGACTGTTGTAGAATGGTTCAGCGGTAGAGACTCTCCGACCTCAGATTCTCAGCAATCTCTGTCTCCCATCGATCTCCATTCTCAAGAAGCTTCTCTTTGTCATAGAGAAGTTCCTATCATAGAGAATATAACAAAAATTTCAATAAGCATGCCTCGAAAATTATTAGGGTCTAGAAAATGTGAAAAACAGACCTCGTGTGTCTCGGTTGCGAATTCAAAGTTAGGTCCTTCAACGATTGCATCAACGGGGCAAGCTTCTTGGCAGAAACCACAGTAGATGCATTTTGTCATGTCGATATCGTACCTGTACGATACAGCTCAAATCATCATGAAAGGGTAATAAAGAAAGCAGATGGTTGATAAATGAGAACTAAAGGGATGATGACCTAGTGGTTCTGCGGCTTCCATCTTCCCTCTCTTCTGCCTCTATTGTGATTGCTTGAGCTGGACATACCTGATGAAAAGGACAAGTATCCCTCACAAGAATTACAATCCGTGGTGAACTTTTATACACACTAAATAGATCATTGTCAGCTAATATGACCATTTCATCAGAACTCTAGAGACTAAACAGTAAATATTACTCATACTCAAATAGCTTTCCTAATTACTAAGATGAATTTGATAGACTCAGAGTACCATATCAGAACAAAGAGAACGTTAAATTAAATGAAGGATTCATATCGATCTCAAAACTCACAGCTTCACAGAGTTTGCAGGCAATGCAGCGTTCTTCCCCGGTAGGATATCTTCGAAGAGCATGTTCACCACGGAAGCGAGGGCTCAGAGGACCCTTCTCAAATGGATAATTGATCTGCATACACGAAAGAGCTTCAGTAACACAGATTTCTTTCAATCTAAGTTTGGAAGACTAGAAAAGATATCACTCACAGTAACTTTTGGATCAAAGAAGTACTTGAGGGTCAGCGACAAACCGCGGACCATTTCTGTGAGGAACAGGGTGTTTATGCTCCGTTCAAAGACTACAAATTTGAGAATATCAGGAATCACTAATACTCGGGGAGGAAAACACCAAGGAAGATAGACGTACAAGAAAAGAAGAAAGGAGAAAAAAAGTAAAATTGTCTAGATCATATGGATTACCAGTATTCCAGTCCTTGGAGATTTCCTTAGAAAGTTGCTCTGCTTCTTCATCATCTGAATATTACATACGCAAACCATAAGTCATATATGAATCAGAATCTCGTAATACAAGTTGGAAAAGGGGTAGATTCACAATTAAACCTGATTTACCAAAGAAAACCAAACAAGAGCAGAAAATATACCTTTGTTGCTGCCATAAGATATACCACGGGACTGCAGTCTAGACAGATGAGATCCCTGTAAAGCTTGCCCTGACAAAACCTATCAATGTCGAGAAGTAATCAGAGAGGTATTCAGAACATACACACCATATCAAGCTAATGAAAGGATTAAAGCTCGCAAAAAAAAACAAAAAAAAATTGACTTGCGAAAAGGCTTTCGTCACAAAAATTAAATGCGAAAAAGAATAAGGAAACCATAAGTAAAACGAAAGCCCTTAAGATGAACCATGATCAAATTCAAATCTCCCTACATGATTTCATCGATCAGCTAGATAAAATCCAGAATCTCGTCGACACAAAACAAAACACAGAGAGTGAATAGAATCATCTTAAGCTCCCAAAACTCCAGGAGACATTCCCATTTCTAGGCATTCAAATAACTCTAACTAAAGGACACAAAATGAAGAAATAACAAGAGCGAACAAGATTCATACGAGATGTCGAGCACGGAGAGTATTCAGTGACCTGCGAGCCAAAATCGAAGCCATTGATGGAGCACCCAAATTCCGATTTAGGTTCCTTCCTTCTTCACTGCGATTGATGAGCAAACCTGAACTTCCGATTAAAATCAATAAAGAGCCCTAAAATCCTATTTTGTCCTTTGAGTTGAAGATATTATTACAATTTGGTCCCTGGTACAATAGTTTTTGGTTTTCCAAACCGCCGATAGAACCGGATTTTGAATTAAACAGATTCTTTCCTTAACCGAAAATAAACAGAAATACACACAATAACCAGTTAGTTACAAAGTGCTAAAACTTATTTAGCTGAGAATCGTTATTGCATACACCATTGGTGATGGAAAATTCTTTACAAAGCAAGATTGTGAAAATATCTCAATCGAAGTTGGTAGACCGGTGATTTGGAGCAATGTAATAAGAGTTTCCACAATTAATGTGAGATTGCATCAACGGATTCCATCTATCGAAAATAATTCGGCCACCACGCCCAATCCTCCCCTGAAACCGACTTGGAGGTTGACCTGGTGATGAATCCGGTGTTGGAGGAACAATCCCTGCAGCTGCCAGTTTATCGGGAACCAGCGGTTTTGTGAATAGCATTACCGGTTCATTAGGATCCTAAGGAACAAAATCATTACAGGTTTGCTTAAATGATTGATTATAGTAGCTAGAGAGAGCTTAGGTGTTGTAAGAGAAGGTTTTACCAGTCTGTGAAGCCATCCATGCTGTGACTGTCGTCTTCTAACTTCTTGTTTGATGCCTCCGGGATGAGATGCATTCAGATTTAAGTTGGTGAAACGAGAACTAGGAATAACCGCAGGTCTTGTACGTACACGAGTACTGGTGTGATCATCAGAGTCCATCAGTTCATCATCGCTTGAGCCAAATTTGTATGATGTTGTAGTGGGTTGAAATCCAGGCATAGCCAAGCTATCTTCCAAGAGCTCTGTTTCATGCTGCAAAAAAAAAAACAATTTTAGACCCGGAAAACGGAAAACAGAGAGTTTTAGAGGAAGTAGAAGTAAGTACCCTGTATTGGAGTTGGATTCTCTGAAGGCTAACCTCACTGTCCATGACATCCCTCTTCTTCTCTTCTCTCTACGGAATGGGTAACATCAAATTAGCAACTTTGGAGAATGCAATCCGCTTGTTAAGATAAACACTAAAACTGTCATATAGAACACCTTAATGAGAGCCTCCAGAATGCTCTGTGCTTGGCCTAGATTGCGTCTAACCTGATAATAACATATCCCATGTATTCAGAATCCAATAGAAAACCATAAAAGAATCACTAACAGATCATTAACAAGCAGAAAAAACAATGTTGTCCAGAGAGAAACTAAAAGAAGGCACTGTAAACGTAAATTGCTCAGATTTCAGGAAATTAAAGAACCATAAAGGTTCAGGTGCCTCACTCACCTGTCGAAGCTTTTCAAATGACTGCACATTGTTTTCTCTCCTCTGCATCTGAAGATGAAGTAAAGCCTTATCACTATTTTTCTTTCTCCAGTTGGATTTTAATAGAAAAAATGTCGCACATGCATAAAAAAGACAGCCTACCCTTCTTGTGTGGAGTCTGTGAACTTTCTCCCTTGGCCTAAACACATTATAGGGATTGGTGTCATTAACCGGTGGGGGAGGCTGTTCCAAACAATGAAGCAAAACATTAACTAAATAATCGAGGTAAGATGCCTTTCCAACATAGGCCTTGATCGTTTCAAATGGAAATAAATAATACAAACCTGTAAACGCCGTAAGATAGGCTTCTGCCATCTTTTACGCTAAGTTCACATAAAAAACAGAAAACGAAACATATGCATAAGTATTATCAGCCAAAGGTACTCCATATGTGGAACTGCTTTGTCATTCACAAGAACTATGCATAGGTTTCACGAATCAAATAATCTATTAAACCGTCTTATCTCACCCCGTAAAATAAGATCATTAACCTATGCAACATAACGTCTGTATCCAGAAAACTTGTAACAATCACATAAGTTTTATTTCAAACCTTTTCTTTCCAGTAGTTGAAGATCGCCTGGAAGGTTCCATAATTAATGGACAGTACTTGCAGCACCTGCAATAAGAATCAGAACTAATCATTCAAATGTTTTGTACTGCTTCTAAAATGAGTGTAGAGTTATAATAACAAGAGATATATAATCCAAAAGTAAAGGTATACATCAGAAGCAGCATCAAACTGCAAAAGCACAGGAACTGGAGAGCCGAGAGTAGGTGTAATAACTCCTGCTCTTTCCCGCGTCTTGTGATCCAACACCTCTAGTTTAAAAATGATGATCTCAAGCCTGTATCAAACAATTTAACACATTTGTGTTGTGCATCAAATGGAACGATTCTTCTTTCGGTATCTATTTCACTAAGAGTTTTGGTTTTAACAATTTTAGCAGAATCCAATTTCTAGTGAATAAAGCAAACTAATTCAGCAACAGTACAAAACTAAAAGACGCAGAGAGTCTGAATAACCCAATCCGCCTCAACGTTTAAAATATCAGCATGATGCAGCTACAAGATAACAGAAAAATACTGATGATGATGATAAATCCGAAGAAGAAGAGCTATAAGGATAGTTGGATTGGTTACTTTACTTTTCAGGTGGAAGTTCTTTCTTATCCTTATCAAACTCATAAAGCCAGTCTTCATCCTCATTGTCAAGATCATACTCCACAAATTCTCCAAGCTCAGACCGAGCTGCATAAACAAACAGACAAACTTATAGTCTGCACATAACAAAGAAACCACCTTCATTGCCAATGAATACAAAACCAAATCAGAGGAAATTGGTACCTCCTCTTGCACGTAGATAAGAAGCAGGCTGACCAAAAGTCGGAGAATAATCCCTTTCATATGTATCCACAATAACAAATTGAGGTGTTGGTATTTCTGAAGCCGGTTTCTTACTTGGCACTGGAGCCACCTGATAGTAACAATGGTTAAAATGGTCGAATGTTTCGAAGTTAGAACAAAATGGAAATTCACCTCATTGTCAACTTCTACGGAAGCAATACGCAGCAACTGAGAATTTCTAGTGGTAGAAGTTGGAGTCTCATCATCTTCAAAGTCTTTAAAGGATTTTAAAATGGGAAGCTTCTTATGAATGTCTAATGGCCGTGGCCGGAAAGAGAGCCTACTCATATTACCTTCTTCCTCACTATTCTACTTACAAGTGTGCCTATAAATACAGATGATAGATATCTATATATATATATATATATATGTATGTTGCTCCAATAAGACAGGACGAAGCTTAATCTGTAATACTCAAATAGCTCAGAGTGCCAAAACTCGAAAAAAAAAGGTTTACACGAAGAGAAAACAAAACAGAGACAACGAAATTAATCGAACACGAATTTTAGGGTTAGGGTTTTTGTTTTTGAATCTGAATGGAACGAGAAAAAGAAAAATCAAATTAAATACCCAAAATTTCCAAACCTATATCCCTCTTCGTCGTCAATTTCCCAGATTCTAGGGGTTTTTTTTCCTCTGCCGGGAAAAATTGCGGCGGCTACCCAAAAAGGAAACTCTTCCGTGATTAACCCAGAAGGTCAAAATCGAAGCTTTGAAGGAAATTAAAAAAAAAAAATATTGGAGGTCGACGTGTTTGATTCGTCAGCAACATACAGAGGAGGGAAAACTTTAGTAAATTTGGGTTCGATTTCTCAATTTTTATTTTCTCATGTTTAAAAGGGACAGAATTATTAAAAATTCAAACTTTATAAATTTAGTAACCATTAACATTTCTTTTTTAAGCTTCTTCTTATCAAATGAACCACCTTTAAATCTACACATTGATTCAGAAAAAGAAAAAAGAAAAACAGCTTCTTTAGTTTACCACAATGAAAAATCCAAAGATTCTTTTTTTTTTCTTTTGGAAGAACAATCGACAGATACTATTTACAGAGAAAGACTCCCCTAAAAAAATTATGATCTTCAAGGCTTTGGATTCACCGTGGTGAGCTATATGAAAATTTTGTTTATGGTTTCGATCAAATTTGAATCAAGTGGAAGTTCTTCGCCACTGTTTCTTGCTTTTCATCTGGCCCAACTTGAAAGGGCTCCAGCTTTTTCTACGTTTTGAGGTTTCGCAGAAGAGACCTGAAGCAAGAGCTTGTTGAAGCCATAGCTCAAACTCTTCTTCGTCCTCATCCATCATCTCCACATCTAGATCCCATGGGAACCTACTTGAGTTTGATCTCTGTGTTGTCTTTTCTAACCCAACCATGTTCACATGAAAGCTTGGTCTATGCGTGTTTGGTCTACAAGCCATTCCCTATTTAATCCAATCAAAACATGTTAATGTATCTCAAGTCATCTTCGCATTTAAGTAATCCGCAGAGGAACCGGTAAGAGAACTGACCTGACAAATGGCCCATTCTGAGACGTCAAATATTTTGCTCTCCGCGCAAACAAAAGCACGCGGTATTTCAATCTTAATGGACATGAAAAAGAAAGTGATTGAGCTGAGGATACTGAGGCAAAACCAAATTCATTATAACATTTGACAAGGCGAGAAAGAAGCTTTTTTATACCTTATGTGCTCTCTCGAAGGGTAATGTCCCTTTGAGTTCGACCCATCCATCTCCATCTTTTGCTTGATGATATTGGCCACAATCCTACATTTAACAAATTAGATTATCTGTAAGAGAGGTTTGAAATAACGAAAATGCAAGAACAATATTCTTTAACTGTTTCTGAGTTGGTTGGATTCATCACCTGGCACCATCTTGCCTTTGCTTTTGTCCTATTGGTACATATCCATATGTGTGAATTACCACATTTTGTACAGTGTATCCGCCTTGACTCATCTGATCGATAATCAGGACCACTCTGCTTATCAAAATAGGAATAATGTATGGAACATGAGACCACACGCCAAAAGATATTACAGAGAAGCTAAAAGACTTTAACTAAACCTGATGCGAAGAAGCATGAGATGTCTGACAAACACTCCTAGTCCTAGATTCTTCTTTTCGTAGTTGCTCATCGTAATCTCTCTTCTTTACGAAATCAGATAGAACCTGAAAAAGATAATACAACCATTACATGTCTATATATCAAAATACCAAGAACTTCAAAATATACAAATTCAAGATTATAAGTAATTCGACTACCTCGTAAGCACTTTGAAGTTTCTTGAATGATTCACTTGCCAATGGACTCCCCATATTTTTATCAGGATGAACCAACATTGCCTAGAACATATTGAACACACTTCATTAACATTCAGAGAGATTTCATTAACCACCTACTCAGCATTGGAAAAGAGGAGAAACCTTCTTCCTATACTCTTTCTTAAGCACCGCAGCATCGATCTTTTTATGCCGAGGGACCCCCAATGCTTCATAATGATTCAAACTATTCAGTATTCTCTTCATTTCATCAGCTGAACTTGACTCTTCTATTTTGACTATTTTAACACTAGAAATTTCCTTTACGGTATTAACAACAGTAGAAGGCGCAGTTGGTTTAGCAGAAGACTTATTCTCGTGAATCTTTGTCTCGGTTTCATCTTCGACAGGAACTGAAGGATACTCAAATTCCCTTGAATAGTCTTCTTCTATGATTGTTTCTTTCGGTTTCTTTGGTTCCTCGTGTTGTGGTTTTTCACTTAGATTGTCACACCATTGAAGAAGACAATTTAATATATCGTTGGACAAGAAAGCAAGATTTATTGAGAGGAAAAGACCAAGCCATCCAAGTCTGACTTTGACACAATACATCGCATATAAGCCCGCCACAAGAACCACCACGCGAGCATGATTTAAGGAGAATAAATAGCCTGAATCAAACAAAAATAGAGAAATCAATACCATGTAAATAGTCGAGATCATGCATAAAAATACTCATTGACCAATAACCGGAAAGACTCAACCCAGCCAACAAACTAATCTAAAGTGGCTGTATTGTAACAGTGGAAGAGCATAAGAACAGAACTGATCAGGGAAAAAATCAAAACTTACCTCCGACTATAAACAATGTTCCAGTGATCCAAAAGTTTGCATACATCCATAAAATCAAAATTCCAAATAGTCCTACGATAAAGAGCCCAGGAGTGCAACCCAAGTTCAGAACAACAGCTGCAGCAGCTCCCTGCAATAGTAAATTCAGGTGAACCTCAACTCAATAAACCAAATCTCCAATCTAATGTAGACTTAAAACAATTAGTGAGGAATAGCATCTAGATCAAGAATAATCGCCTTTCTGAATTTCAATCCTTAGATAAGTTTCACTATCAGTTTGGTGAGTGGAATACACTTCTATTGATAGATCTCAAATCCAGAAATAGAGATTACAGGAAAAGGGGAAAATCAAAAGACATTATTACCATACTAAGGAGAACATAGAGCAAGCAAGATAAGGAAGTCAAGCTAAGGAAGCAACTCCACATTATCAGAAGCAAAGCAGCTGAACCCAATTTGGCGCTGCAATGGAAACCCCTAAAAATGCAGTCTTTCCAATAAAGAACTGACAACTGAAGCAATCCTAATAGCTTCCCACATCCACTACACACCAATGGCCAGTGACGCTCCACAAGCCCTCCTATCATCTCCCCAAAGCATCGCATCGCAGAACAAGCATCGGAGCACATATGTTTCTGAGATTGCATCCATTTCCAACCTTGCTTAACCAACCCAATATCCTCCATCGCTAAAATCCAACAACTTCAATCCCTAGCTTAGCTCAACCTCGAGTTAACTCACAGAGACAGAAACCGAGATCGACAGGGGTGAGAACATAACCAAAGAGACTCATCTCTCGACGAAACTAGCTGCTTCTCATCCATGAATGACTTCGATAAGAATTCACATAGAAAACCCCACCACGTTTCGGTAACTTAATTCAACAGATTTGCCGCATAAACTTCAGAGAGAAGATAAACAAATACAACAACAACAACAACAACACAGTGTTGCAAGAAGAAAATCCGGTCACGCTGATTCGTTCAACGCAAATCCCTTCACATGCAAGTTTCCCCAAAAACAACAGATTAGAAAAAAAGGCAAAGCAAAGCTCCGTAATATCTGAAACAACAACAACAGAAAAAAGGAATCTTTTCTTTCCCCTTTATTAGCAAAACCAGTCTTTGCTTCATTCAAAGACATTCCCTAAATTACCCATCAAGCTCCCACTTTTAAAAACCGATCTTTGATCGGATCCAGTAAAAATCATAGTAATTTTCCGGCGAATAGAATGCTTCGTCGGAGATTTCACCACCACCGACAAGTAGTTCCCCGGAGAGAGAAATAGAGAGAGTGGTAAACAAAAGTAAGAAAATGGGCTTCTTTAGTTAAAGTCGATTGGAGAGGGGGACACTGTAAGATTAAAGCTTGAGAAACCCTAAAAGAGAAAGACAAACTTTCAAAAAGTTCTTCGAGGAGAGAGAGACGACAAAGTTTCGCGTATATAGAGAGAGAGAAGAAGACAACAAGATATAATCCATTGAGAAGAAGGCAACAGTATAATTAAGTCGTTAATCATTATTAATTAGCATTGTTTTTGGCTAATTAATTAGCGTTATTAGTCGTTGTTAAATGACCTTACTTACTTACTGGAGTAGTCTAATTTTTTCTGGGTCCCACTTTACTTCCAAGAGTGTGAAATCACCTGCGGCTGGTCCTACTATACCATAAAGTCAAAACCGGACCGGTTCAGTTCTGTAAATGTTGAATTCTAAGCAATGGATTTAAGTATTTAACCGAACCGACTCTTTAAAAAATTGCTGTTCGACAAGTTTATACAATTATTACTGTTCAATTCTTCATTTGGCATTATATGATATATCGATTTAGTTGTGACTTTTGAGCATGTGTTTTTTTTTCTGATTCTAAAGTTGTTTTGGAAAAGATTGTTTGTTTTCATTTGACATTATATAGTTAAGCATGTTCTGTTATCTGTATACAAATCATCGTGCTTGTGGTTTTGGGATTATGTGAAGTAATACAGCAAAGATGCGTAATTTATTTTAAGTATCAAAATTATTCTCTTATCCACATTGTATATAGTCAAAATATATATTACAGACTGAATTAAACAGACTTAATAATAGGCAAAATGTACATATATTTGCATTAGAAGATTTCAATATATGTGTTTTTTTTCTTTCAGAAAGGTCATTTGACTCATAAGTTATAACAGCTAGCTTATATAGTCCTTAGTCCTTACTCATGAAAAAAGAATAATTTGTTTTGTTATTTGGGGTCTACTACTAACATTAGAAGCAGACGTGGGATTTAATTTGATTTATTAAAATTGTGGTGGGTAATATTTAGACTGAATCTATGAAATCGATAGCTTGTAACCTTACTCACTCTCAATTTAATTATATTAGTTTTGTTTCTCATCACGACTGAGACGTGTAACGAATATATCGACTGATCAACCACTAGTTATTAATTTAAACGACTTTAATTTGTATTAATATCATATCTTAATGACTTGAGTAGAAGAATAATAGAATAAGCATAGAAAACATTGACCAAATCCTTGTGTACGATACAATCATGTATTATATACAGATTTATTTGTTACTAGTAAATATGATTAGAACTTGCATTAGACAATGGTCAAGTTTGTTGATGTTTCCAGTTATGGAGAAGCCATAATTTGAGTAGCATTAGACATTGATTAATCAAGAAAAGAAAAATAATATCATCTACTAGTGTCAACACTACAGACGCAGCGAGCGAGCAATTATAGACGCAGTATCTAAACGCTGATCGGTGTACGAATTTGCGGTTCATTTCAACGCTTGGCAAAATTCACAACGTGGAAGACATTGCGAGTTTACGACAAACTAGTGGGGTTGTTTTAAGTAAACTAAAACTTGTAGGGGTTTTCTCAAAAATAAAATAAAATAACTTGTAGGGGTCACAAATGAAAAATAAAAAGTATTGAATATCCTACGTGGCATTTGTTTTTTTCATCTCCTACGTGGCATTACGAAATGAAGAAAAAACTGATCTGACGGATCTGCTTAACCAGTTGAAGATAACGTTAGTAAGGAAGATATCCAGACCAAAGCCACACAACATTAGCCACGTGTCATAACCACAATCACTTACCGGATCTTCTCTCCCTCGTATTTGAAGCCACACAACATGAACATTAGGGTGAGAAGAGATCGAGAGAAGAATAGTTTGATCATCTTGTGAGAAAAATAATGGCTGCTTCAGTGATGCTATCTTCGGTGACATTGAAACCAGCTGGTTTCACGGTGGAGAAGACGGCGGCTAGAGGATTACCGTCGCTCACAAGAGCTCGTCCCTCCTTCAAAATTGTCGCCAGTGGCGTCAAGAAGATCAAGACCGACAAGCCCTTCGGTTCGTTTATATTATTATTACACAGACTTTTACAACATATACACGTTACCGTTCATGTATAGCTTATTTCCGTTAATCGATGTGTGTGTAGGAATTAACGGCAGCATGGACTTGAGGGACGGCGTCGACGCCTCCGGCAGAAAGGGCAAGGTTTGTAGTAACTGAAAACGGTGTTGTTTAATATCCTTTTTAATAATAATTTGGTGGGTTCTCTAAACAATGACGTATAATCGCAGGGATACGGTGTTTACAAGTACGTCGACAAGTATGGAGCTAACGTCGATGGATACAGGTGAATTAGAATTATCATCCTCCATAACATTTTTTGTAGATAAGAAAGAACCATGGATTACGTAGTAGATGATTGATTTTTAATGTTTGGGTTGCAGTCCTATTTACAACGAGAACGAGTGGTCAGCGAGTGGTGACGTGTACAAGGGAGGAGTCACCGGATTGGCAATTTGGGCGGTAACTCTCGCCGGAATTCTTGCCGGAGGTGCTCTTCTTGTGTACAACACAAGTGCTTTGGCTCAGTAAATCTTAAAGTTGTTAGCGCATGTGTAATCATGTTTCTATAAATGTTTCTGTGTTGTTCTCTTTCTCTCTAATGTTGTAAAACTCAGACATACTTTGAATTTATAAGACTTCTAGTGTTTGTATATATATTCATCTTCCTATCCTTTATGATTTCCATGCACAAGAATGGTTTCGGATTTAAGACTGAACCATATGAGTGTTTTTTTTTAATTGATGAAACTTGAAACAAGAGGTGAACATGATGAGAGAAAATCAAGTGTTGTACATCCATAGATCCGAAAGTCTCAAGCTTAAGTGTTATGTCATTGGAAATCGTCAAGCGAGTCTTCTTCTTCTTCTTCGCGATGTGAAGCCGAGGAAGAGCTGCTGCTCATCAAAGGAGTTGATCGATGAACTTCTCCATCTAACATCAACAATCTCACTTTCTGCAACACCATTGCCAACGTAAGGAGGACGAATTGATGCAAAAAAAATTACGTTCTTGTTAAAAGGATGGATTTTTGCAATCTTCAGAGATGGGTTAAGATTAAGAATAGAGGAAGCAAACCTTCTCAATTTCGTCTTGAAGAGCAGGGTTTTCCCTTAAGTGCTGCAGTGCTTTCTCTCTTCCTTGCCCGAGCCTGAAAACAGAGACCCAAAACACAACCATATCTCATACTCTGTACCCACTTCTATAACATAATCAAAAGTCTTCAGGAATTATGAGTTTTCAATGTAGAATCCAAACCTTTGGTCTTCGTAGCTGTACCAGGAACCTTTCTTGACCACAACTTCCATAATTTCAGCACAATCAAGAACGCATCCCTACAAATTTAGGTTTTTAGTTAAAATGTAAGGAAAAACGTTTATGCATTGTTAGAGATTGTTCAGCCACGGATGCGTACCAGTTTACTGACTCCTTCCCCAAACATAATCTCAAACTCTGCTTGCTTATACGGTCTTGAAACCTGCAAATAGAAAAGGGATAGACAAAATCACTTTTATATCTAAAATAATGTGACATGGTATAAGAACATGTTTTGCCTTGATACTAACCTTGCTCTTCTGCACTCTTACACGAGCCCGAAGACCAATATCTTCATCCCCTTTGCTCTTTAAATAAGTAAGGAGTTGAGAAATGAGTTCAGCTTTCAAAGAACAAAACCACACATAAATAAGTACAAAACTAATAGAACTTTTCTCCTTACAGATTTGATCTTCCCAGCAGAACGAATTTCTAGACGGACCGACGCGAAGAACTTTAACGCAATTCCTCCGCTAGTCACCTCTGGATTCCCATAGTACACACCAATCTTAATAGCATAAGAGAAAACACTGTCAGTTCAAGGACACAACATGCTTACATACAAAATTAAACTCTTCAAAATGGAATACATCAAAGGTGAGTGTTTAGTCATAATTTTTACCTTGTATCTTATTTGGTTTAGGAAAATAAGAGTACACCCAGCTTTAGAGGCGTTTCCTGACATTTTACGAAGAGCTTGACTCATAAGACGAGCTTGCAAACCCATTTGCTGCATTCCAATCTCACCCTACGCACGAAACGGGAGAGGAAACAAATTAACCTCAGGTGATTCATACAATAAAGAAAGTAGATGTGCAAAAGAGAAAGTATCATACTTCAATCTCAGCTCGTGGAGTAAGTGCTGAAACAGAATCAACACATATAAGGTCAACCGCACCTGAGCGACACATACGGTCTGCAGCTGTGGTGAGTAATAATAACAACATATTAGTTTCACAGGCACACACTTTACATGACAATTACTATCATAAGACGAGATTTAAGAATGTTGGATTACTTTCTAAAGCCATCTCGCCATTATCTGGCTGGCACACTATCAAATTTTCTACATCAACACCTAATGCTTTAGAATACGCTGGATCAAAGGCATGCTCTGCATCAACAAGCATTGCATTGCCTCCAAGCTTCTGCACAGTCAGTAAACTATATTTCAGGAACATACCGTGATGATGTAAAGATTCGGATCATCTAATCTTAGTAGTTGACAAGAAAGATACCTGCACTTCAGCAATAGCATGGAGTGCTAGCGTGGTCTTGCCACTACTTTCTGGTCCATATATCTGCAATATCAAAGTTCAAATCGGTGAGACCACAGTTGCCAATTTTATATGATCAAAAATTCTGGAGTTTGTTTTAAAGCAAGTTCATACTTCGACTACCCGACCCTTTGGTAGGCCTCCACCTAAAGCAAGATCAAGAGTCAAAATACCACTCGAAAAGGTCTCCCTGCAATACAAACATACACAATTATTTTTACAAAAAAATAAATATCACATGGTGGAATCAAGATGTGTAGTGCCATGGTATTGGACTTGTTCCACTACAAACGCTCTTGAAGAGTGGAACGAATAAAGAACAACTATCTACAGAGAAAATAATCATGAAGAAACTTGTTCCACTACAAACGCCCTTGAAGAGTGGAACGAATAAAGAACAACTATCTACAAAGAGAATAATCATGAAGAAGAGATTCTCACACTAATGCTCCACCAGCACTCCCCAATCTTGTTACACTTCCTTTACCAAATGAACTGTTAATGTCATTCATAGCTGCCTCTAAAGCCTTTTGCTGCAAACAAACCAAGAAAACAAAAGTTAGTGAGACAAAGAACTCACCTCCAAGCTTAATGAGAGAAATGAAAATCCTTTTCTTTATGAGAGAAAGAATTCAGACAAGACAAGACTCAGAACAAAGTAACCGGTGACCAAAAGAAGCGCAAGAAACAGCTCAATGAGAGATGAAACTTGTCAAAATTCGTTCTTTGATACATAGACTACTACCATATAGTGCTCCAGCTAATAATGTACACTGGTCAAACAAGACAAGCCATACTCGAAATGAAGACACAAATATGATTAGACGCAGATGGATATAACCATCTGTGAGTGACCCGTAACTAAAGCTCAGAAATTTGAGACATAATTTTCGAGCCAATGTAGTAAAATGTGAGTAGCCTTGCAATACGTTCAGAATTTCAGCTTAAAACGATTCCAAGTCTAATTCCAATGAATTGAGACCTAAAAAATGAGCTATGAGAGACACAGGTACAGTGAATGAAAGAGAGAGGGATTAAGAAGAACTTACGCGGTCGAGGAAGCGGGAATCAGCGTCGGGAGAGAGAGCGCCGTTGATTCTGTCATCGAATTCAGAACTGATTTTGTGGGAGAGTTTCTTCGCGGCGTAGACGGTAACCGGAGAATAGAGGCGGCGGGAGTAGCAAGAAGAAAACCGGAGCGACGGCGAAAAAGAAGAACATGGAGTGAAAGGGAAGAGAGGAGAAAGAGGAGTGAAGCTTGGATTCAGCTTCAGAGACAAGACTAGCTGTGAATCCATTTTTCTGGGTTTAAGCAGAAAGTCGAAAAGACCAACAACAACAACAAGAACCTCATATAATTTTCGATATTTAAAATAATTATTATATTTGGTTAATATTATCAGCTAACTAAAATATTCCATCCATAACAAAAAATATGCAATGAATATGAGATTAAAAACACACAAAATCAGCTTAGGTTTTTGACTTTTGCTAAGCTTTTGAAGAAAACTAAAAAAAGTCTTGTTCTTGGTGAAGCAAGGACCAAAGCTCAAAGACTTTTGATCATCTCCTGCAATTGCTTGAATCATATTCCATGACAATGCAACCCCAAAAGTCCTCCATCTTCTCCGAAACTACTCCATCATTCTTCTTCACTCTGAAAACCACATGCCAATGAAGTTATTCAAACTATATTCCAGCATAATTTTGAAACTTACTCTTAAACAACAAGCTTTGCTACTATACTATGAGCCTAATAGATTTTGATGCTTATTAAGATTTTCACAATCCTGCAGTTATAAACTTATTAATAACGTTGTTGGGATCATTTGTACATGCAACAACAATGAATCATTTAGCTATTCACCATCATCATTTCATGACTAGTTCCTTTGGATCGGCACAACTTCATTGTACTCTCAACTCATCCTTATTTTTTTTGTAAAAGTTGGATGATAATGCAAATCAATAGAGCATTGAAATTGGCTACATCAAAAGAGGAACGAATGAAAGATACATGAATCGGAAACTGAGAAAGTGATGAGACAAACTATGTACCTTTCATGTTATTCCCTTTAAGTATCATGTGCTTGATACAACAAGGAAAAACAACTGGTGATGTGTGCATGTGCAATGGATTATATCTGCAAACAAAAGGACATTGATTCAATTCAGATTTAGCCTACAGTCCATCCTAAAATGGATACAACACCAGATAAAGAGAGACAAACACACACGCACTGCACCACTTGATTATACATACAGAGATAGCAATCCCTAACTCGAAAGGACATTAAAGACAGTGTAGAAGATTGTCTTTTGAAATCAGATTGATCTCAAAACCATAGAAATGAATGCTGTTATCTTAATGAAAACTTTTGAGATTACGAGTTGTCTAATTTCTCCGATCAAAACACATAAATTCTCAGCGAATAGTCACTTTTCCCGCTTATCATCCCGTGGCCGCTTATCCATACTCTTGATCAACACAGCTTATCGCTAGCTGTTCGATGACCTTATTTATTGATAATCAAAATAACCCCTTATATCACGTGACCTATATATTAATCATTAATGATTACCAACCTCCAACTTTTTTCCTTCTGTATTAGTATGATTCATGAACAAATATTTTTAAAGGTTTTGTCTCCCAAATTTATAAGGTAAACTTTTTGGAATATTCCAGAGTTAGATAATAATAGTTTCCATTAAAGAAAGACAATTAAGTTAATTAAAAAGTTACTAATCTGTGAATTAGCCGTTGATCCGAGAGGCTCCGCCATTGGCTCCAACAGAACAAATACCGTGAATGCCCCCACTAGTGCGGTGAGAAGCACGCGCCACCTGGGTCGTTTATAATAACTGTGGATGGCATTCGTGGCCCCTACTCTCCAAAACAAACTCACAACGCTCCAAACAAACCATTGTCACTCATCCATAAACCTCTCTCTTTCTTCTCTCTCTCTCTCGTTTGGATCTGGCCGTTGATTTTCTCCCGACGGCGATAAGTTTGTTGCATGAACGCCGGTGATGGCTTCTGTTTGCGTCAACAATGTTACTGTTTCTCAGGATTTTCCTACTTACGGATGTTTCAATCCACGAGCTTCTTTCAGCCGTGACGACGGTGGTCGGAGTTCTGGATCCGTCGCATCGGAGATTCCGAAGGAGGAAACAGCAGTCGGAGCTGGTGATTTCGAGTTTAGGTTAGAGGAGGATCCAGTCGGAATGCTCCCAGCCGATGAGCTTTTCTCCGACGGTAAACTCGTGACGAAGCAGCAACAACAACAGACGACGGAGATCGGCGGGAAATGCAGGAGGATGGAAGTCGTGGAGATTGAGATCTCCGGGGGTGGCGATAATTGCTCGTTTTCTCCAAAGGCGCCACGGTGTTCAAGTAGATGGAGGGACTTGTTAGGACTCAAACGATTCTCTCAGAATAGCAGCAAATCCGCGTCGACTGCGACGACGACGACGACGAATCCGAGATCGTCAACTTCGTCGTTGAAACAGTTCTTGCATCGGAGCTCCAGGTCCTCGTCGTCCTCTTCAGATGCTTCGTTACTCATGAGTCTTCCTCTCCTCAAAGATTCCGATTCCGAATCTGTCTCTATATCCTCTTCTCGTATGTCTCTCTCCTCTTCCTCCTCTGGCCATGACCACGAAGATCTTCCAAGACTCTCTCTCGATGCAGAGAGACCTAACCAAAACCACATCATTAACCTCAACCACAATCTCACTGCGAATCCATTTGCTCCGGCTCGTAGCCTAAACCCAAATCCACCGAGAATGAGGTTAGTGAACCATTCAACATCAGGAACCGGAGGAGGAAGAGTTGGACGCAGTCCGATGCGACGTTCCGGTGGAGAAACATCAGCCATAATGAACAGAGGAGTCTCTGTAGACAGTCCAAGACTAAACTCTTCAGGTAAAATCGTGTTCCAGAATCTAGAACGAAGCTCAAGCAGTCCGAGTAGCTTCAATGGTGGAACAAGCGGGTATAGACACAGAGGAATGGAGAGATCGTATAGCTCAAACGTTAGGGTTACTCCAGTTTTGAACGTTCCCGTTTGCTCAATCAGAGGTGGTTCAGTAGTCTTTGGTCAGTTTTTCTCTTCCTCGTCATCTTCATCTTCGTCGCAGAACAATAGAACAGGGAACAACAACAATAATAGAGCGTCGTGTCACATCAGTAGAGGCCGTAACTCCACGGATCGAATCTAACCCGACTATTATAAATGAAGGAACCATCAATGGTAACAACAACACTGTATTGATTCAACAGTAGCTAGCTAGTACTCTAGTAGTAATCATTCTGTTTTTTGGTTTGTTTACAACAAATCTTATTTTTAACAGAGCTTTTTTTTTATAAGGTATTAGAATTGTCCTGGGTGTGTAAATAAAGAATCTGCCATTGGTGAAGTGTAATTCTAGGGTTCATTGACATAGATAGAGACACAAAATTGGAAATGGAGACTCCTAAATTGTGTGTTTTTGCTTGTGCTTGGGTTGAGAGAGACACATAGAGAGAGTGAGGTAGACGCGCTAAAGGGATGCGCGTGGGTCAGAACATAGGAAACAGATTCTTTTGCTCTCTATCATATGCTCTTCTTCTGCGTGTATTTGCGCTCTCCCCACGTTGAAGCTTATCTAAGCTGTCTCTTTCATGTGATTTTATTTTTAATGTATCTTTTTATTATATAGTTTATTTTGTCGTTTTCTGTGTTTCGGAAATGATGCAGTCTTCAGAGACTTTACCACACTTTTCTCTTTCTTTCTTTATTTTGAGTTTTTTTTTTTTNTTTTTTTTTNNGGTTTNTTTNTTCGTTGGTT
>Ga0041059_1000636_pt1 | contig 27226 bp, 11 predicted proteins | sample AraColnosormetaG_FD_56232 | JGI IMG/M metagenome (GOLD analysis project Ga0041059, IMG submission 56232) | Arabidopsis roots microbial communities from North Carolina, USA - Col MF nosort | ecosystem: Host-associated > Plants > Roots > Unclassified | place: USA: North Carolina | collected... | reverse complement strand
AAAAAAAAAAAAAAAACACGTATGTATGGAGTACATGAGACATGTGCCACACATGAAGTATATTCTTATGAGTAAAATGTTACTATTATTTGTATGGATTATTAGTCATGAATTTTCTTTTGATGGTAGAGAAAGAAGCACTAGGGAGAAATGAATCTTTGACATTCATGAATCATGTGTAAATTTTAGTGTTTAAGATATCAAATATGCAACAACAAAAAAAAACACGAATGTATGGACTACATGAGACATGTGCCACACATGAAGTATATTCTTATGAGTAAAATATAATGTTACTATTATTTGTATCTATTGTTCTTTGTTCTTCTAATATATATTTGTGATTTCGTCCCATTTTATTAATCAAATAAATATATTACAAGCGACGGAAACAAAAAATAAATAATAAATGTCACTATCTTTTTGTCATTTTAAAGGACAAAAATAAATAATGAGATGAGACTATGAGAGCAACATTCATACAAAGTAGACGACACTTCATAGTTCATATTAATGTATATAGGTATGGAGTTTATGATCTTAACGTTTTTGGAAAAGAAAAAGAAAGTAAAGGACACCACTAGTTATGGGTCCTCCTTTTCGTCACATTGGGCGGATTGGGTCAAATATACAGTCATTGTGAAAAACCAGCCCAATAAGCTTATACTTCAAATAAAAGACTTGAATTAGAATTGATTCAAACTCTGAATACCTCAACTAACCGTTGTGTGTTCTCTCTAAATTTGGGTAATAGTGTTTTGGGGTTTGGGAGAGAACGACACAATAAATGAGAAGGGATCCCTTTTCTGTATTTTAAAGCGTTTTGATAGGGAACTTGAGAAATTTGATTTCATGATTCGTGTACTTTTTTGTTATGTTTGTGACTCGTGATCTTTTGCTCGATAAAAGCTTTCCATAGTTTTTGTTGGTGCTTTAGTCTGTGGAAACTGCTTATGATTTGGTTCTTTTATCTCCAAGTTGTGGGCTGAAATAATGGTCATCACCAGTTGATACAGAACCAACAGTGTTGTTCGTCACTCAAGCCCATCACAGCTATAATGTTCTTTTTGGAATCAAATCACATGGTTGGAATCAGTCTAAGCTTGTCTACTCACTTTAACATCTAATCTGTTGAAGATAAGGATTAACGATGTAATAAGTAAGCGTGGACCGAAAAAGAAATGTAGTATATGTTTAGGTAGTGGGCATTTCCAAATACTATAGTATTGATTTCTGTTGTATATTTGATTTGATACTAAAATATGTGAAACTCCCAAAGCTAATTAATACTATATTTTTGTAATCAAGTTATGTCAGTAAATGATACAACGACAGAAAAATGATTTCTGTTGGTGTTTGGTAGTATCATACTATTGTCCAAGGACCACCACTGTTCCTATAAATTTAGCATCTCTAGGAGGAACTCTGATAAATCTTTAGATTCTTTTTTCATAAAAAAAAATATAGCTCGAACGATAGTGGAAGTGTAACAGTGAAAAAGAATCAAAAATCACGTGACAGATCACGTGCCTCTCACACTGCCTTCTGCTCTCTTCTCTGCCCAACGACCCAAGGATATGGACGCCACGTCATCTTATCCAAATCACAAAAGCGGATCCATTTTCTCTCTCCTCTGTTGGGTCTGATCCGAGAACAAGATCTTAGCCGTTGTTTTCGATGACGACCTTTTAGCTTTTTTCTATCTCTGCCGTCGATCTTCTTCGTCTTCTAAGAGTGCTCCCAGTTTGTCGCTTTCTTTATCCGTAAGAGTTTAAGACCTTAGTCATGAGTGACACGTGTCACCTGCCAGCATCTGATTTTTACCAGATCTTCCTTATTTCCTTAATAAATCCTTTAATATTCGATAAAAAAAAATCTGTAATTCAATCTTAAATTAAGCAAACCAATTTGCACATCGTGATCATTTTCTGATTACATTTTGCACAATATGGAAACAATATAAAATCCATTGATGATACACTTAGTTGAATCAAAAACTAAAACATTTCCACTTTATTTGTTTCGGTTAGGTCAATTTTAACCGGTAAATTTGAAAACTGTAAATGGCATTTTGTTACATAGAGAAATCAGCTAATCGAACCGGAAAATGCAAGCCGGTTTATAATCTATACCGGTATCTCAATTTGGTATATTTACAGGGGGAAAAAAACCGGAACCCTAGACTCGCTCGTAACAGTATAACTGTATAAGGTCTCATTTTCGTGTGCTCTCGTCGCGATTACTCTCTTTGAGCTCTCTCTCTCTCTTCTAACATCGGTCTTGTATTGGTGCTTATTGGATATCTCCGGCGAAGGAAACGAGTTTCGCGGTTAGATTTTTCTTTATCGCTTACCGGCGAGGATGATCGTTTCTTCGGTAAGGTCGATTAATCGGTTCTGTTTTCGAAGATGTTGTTGTTAGAGTTAGATCCGCATGGTTTTGGTGATCGTTTTGGATCGAAGACGTGGTTCCACAGACGCAAAAAATGCCGTCGTCTCTTGCTTTGAGATTTGGCTTCTGAAATCTTTCCTCTTTCGTTCTCGTTGAATCCTAATTTTTGTTTTGTCTTTTTTAGAAATTTTTGGTCTTTCTAATCCTGGGGATAGGTTACAGTCTCCGATTGTAAATAGAAATTTGCGGCGAGGTTAGGAAAAGTTGTACAGATAGAGATTGAGCTCTGAAACACATCTCAGGAACATTTTTTGTTCCTTGTTTAAAAAAGTTTTTTTTTTTGTGTGTGTTTCTCTGGGTTGGTTAGAAAGTGGCGAAGATGAATTTGGGTGCGGCCGAGGAAGAATCGGCTCAGGAGATTCATTTACCAGCTGATATCAATTGGGAGATGCTTGATAAATCCAAGTTTTTCGTTTTAGGCGCTGCTTTGTTTTCAGGGGTATCTGGAGCTCTTTATCCTGCGGTTTTGATGAAAACTCGGCAACAAGTGTGTCATTCGCAAGGTTCTTGTATTAAAACTGCGTTTACTCTTGTGAGACATGAAGGTTTAAGGGGATTGTACAGAGGATTTGGAACTTCTTTGATGGGAACTATCCCTGCTCGTGCTTTGTACATGACTGCCTTGGAGGTTACTAAGAGTAACGTAGGCTCTGCTGCTGTCAGCTTGGGGTTGACAGAGGCTAAAGCTGCTGCTGTTGCTAATGCGGTTGGAGGTTTGAGTGCTGCGATGGCTGCACAGCTTGTTTGGACTCCTGTTGATGTGGTTAGCCAAAGGCTTATGGTTCAAGGAAGTGCTGGTCTTGTTAATGCATCAAGGTGTAATTATGTTAACGGGTTTGATGCATTTAGAAAGATCGTTCGCGCTGATGGACCGAAGGGGTTATACAGAGGGTTTGGGATATCGATTCTGACTTATGCGCCGTCTAATGCTGTTTGGTGGGCGTCTTACTCTGTTGCACAGCGGATGGTTTGGGGTGGAATTGGGTGTTATGTCTGTAAGAAAGACGAAGAAAGCGGGAACAATAGTACCACGATGAAACCAGATTCTAAAACGATAATGGCTGTTCAAGGAGTTAGTGCTGCGATTGCTGGAAGTGTTTCTGCTTTGATTACAATGCCACTCGACACAATCAAGACGAGATTGCAGGTTCTTGATGGGGAAGATAGTAGTAACAACGGGAAGCGTGGACCGAGTATTGGACAGACTGTAAGAAACTTGGTTAGAGAAGGTGGATGGACGGCTTGTTATAGAGGATTGGGACCAAGATGTGCTTCAATGTCAATGTCTGCAACAACTATGATCACTACCTACGAGTTCTTGAAACGGCTTTCTGCTAAGAACCATGACGGGTTTTATTCTAAATCATAGTGATAACAACTGGGAATCCACATAGAAGAATCTTTTATGGAAATGTCTCTAGTTTTCTTACTTATCTTGTTCTTTATCTAGCTCTTCTGCTATTTCATTTGTTTCCAGTCATATGTAAGGAATGTGTTAAATTCAGTTGTTTTTAAATAAATAAATGTTCTTTCCACATTGGCTTGAATTCAGTTTCCAGGTATCGGTTCACCATAACCGTGCTACTAAACCGACATGATATGTTGCAATGTTAAAAGATGACTTGTAAGACTTTATTTGGCAATTGCAGTCTTACATCAATAAGCACACACGACAAGCTTTGATTTGGCAACATGTTATATTTAGAAGTAATTCATGAATCACTTGCGAAAGTGATATGTACAGGATTGTGACTTTATATATTTCACAATGCTGTCTTTTTCTTTACAGAAGTTAAATTATGATCATTTGTTAGTATTTGAGGGACACAAGTGTGTGTGTATCTGTCCCATAAGTCAACGTGTTTTGGAGCAGTATTTTACGTTTCTTCTTACCTTATCAAAATATTATATCTTAAATAGGAAATAATGCATAGAGACTGCCTTGATATTTTGAAAAAAATATTCATGAACGTGTGGAAGAAATGGTAGTATTTTCAAGTGTATGACATCTTCTCAGACAGATAAAATGAGACTCAAAGTAGAATCTTTCAACCTTTTTTACTTTATTTATAAGAAGTGTATCAAGAATAAGACATAATCTAATATATACTGGATTCTTCATTAAATGTTTTCTTAAACATTGTCAACTAAATTGTAAAATACTTCAAGAATCCGAATGTGTCTCTTCACAGAAATCAATGGAGTGGAACCAGAATCTGTATTTTTCTTCGCCATTTTCAAACAGAATAAGGAGACTTCTTCATTGCCGACACAAATGAAGCAAAAACAAACATATATAAATCCTGAAAAAAACAAAAGAGGAATTGAAAGTTTATCAGAAGAATCATATCACTAGTTTAGACAAGAGATCCATGGTAACAGAAGATGAAAAGGTAATAGAGTGTTTCAAAGTGAAGATCTTGGTCGTTCTTGTGATGTCTAACACAGACATAATATGAAATAAAAACACTGAAGTTACAACAAGCGAAAGAACTAGTAGTAGCCAAGGATGACTTCCCCTTCTTGGTGGGAACATGAACACAGCACCAAGATCCACTGTCTCAGATATGGACAGAGAAATGGTGCATGTCTCCACCTCCATGCATGTCATTAGACTGACCATGAACAAGCATGGCTCGGTTTATCGGAGTTGGGAAACCTGAAAACTGGAATTCAGTGTGTCCAAAGATATCAGCACCGTCGGAAACAGAGGTGATGTCTGAGCCAGAAGTGGTTGAGCTGCGGTCTTTGTTGTTCTGCAGCATATGAGCTTCGAATCTAGACATGTTGGTCTTTCTGTTTACCTGTTGGCCTAACTTGTCCTGTTCTTGTTCTCTAGCAGCAGCCTGTTCGGATTCTTGAAGAAGTTTTTTGGTGTTTAGGAATCTTCCACCAGATCCTCTTGGCCTTTTAAGAGCATGAACATGTCGAGACTCATGAAGATAGGGCTGTTGCAATAAGAAAAAGAAAAGATGAGCAAAGCAATTCTACGTGTATGCGTTTGTTTAAAATATAAACCAAAATTTGGTAACTACCTTACGGGCTCTGATTAGTTTGTTTTGAGCCTCAAGCTTAGCACGTTGCTGTCTCCTCCTCATAATTGCGTGGTATTGCTTCGCATTGACAAAGACTGGATCAGTTTCTGTGAGCTCTGCTGGTAAAGGAACACGACCAGGAATCATACTCACCATTTGAGGATTGCATGTCTGCAAAAGAGATTAAGAGACTTGAGATCTGATGGACAGATAAAACTGAAAGGTAAATCTCCCACTTGGAAACGAAGGGTGTACTTACTGGTGCCTGTGGTAGGTAAGTTGCAGCTAATAAACCACCATAATGTGGATCAGCATAGTGAAATGAGAAATTAGCCTGAACCATGTATAAACATAAGATATCAGTCTACAATCAAAAGCTTTGCTATGATTACTGTATTCATAGAGTTACAAATACCTGTGCAGGAGCAAAGTGAATATTCGGAAATCCAGTCATCGAGCCTTGTTTAGGATTACTTGCAAACCCCTTCCGTTGAGTTATTTCAGATCCTAGAGAAACAACTGAGAAAGTAAGAAAGAGGATAACATTCTTTATGGCAAAAGGATGATTCTTTTGTCAATGACACAAGAAGTAAAACATATATATACCAACAATCTAACCTGATTTAGCCGAAAAGGAGATTTGTCTGGAAGGATTATCATCACCACTACTAGCAACTTCAGTATAAGATTGACCAGTGGACTGTGTTGAAGATGAATCTTGGTCCTGAAAACTGATTTGCTTTGTAGTTTGTATATGCCCAGGTCTTGAATCAACCTTCAAGCTTAGTGATTCAGCAGAACCGCGACGATTAGCAACGGAATCAGTTGGAACCACTCCCCAAGAGATGCTAGTATTAAGGTATGGCAAAGTGGAATGAGTAGCTGAATCTTTCTTATTCAACATCTGATGCATCATAACGTCTTCCTTAACAAGCTAATTATTCTCACAACCAACAACCTAAATAACAATCAAAAATGACTCAAAGATTAGATTTTTAAAGCTAATAATCCAAGTGGGTGAAAAAACCCAGAATAGAAAGAAACAGAAGTTGGAAGTTTCTAAATTTGAGTAATTTTTTAATTCTCTAAACGAACTGATTCGATCGTACTATCTTGGGTAACCAAAACACGATTGCAGAGATCGCTACGATTGGCTAAAATTAGTAATTTTCCGACCAAGAAAAATTTCTTGTTCCCGTCATCACTTTTGGGCAAAAAGTCGTTGACTTGAAGATGAATTATTTTAGCAAGAATTTTTCAGAATCAGTAAACATCAATCGCACGCCACAAGACAGATACACCAATAATCGAACAAAGAAAAAAGGAGAAAAATTTGACAGAAATTAAACATCTTTTTTTCGAACAAAGAGACTACAGATGCAGAAAGAAATAGATAAGAGATAGAGAAAGAAACCTCTTTGAGTAATCGATGAAGCGAAGAAGAAAAACAAGGGATAGAGATTTATTTTTGCATGTCTCCTTTTGTCAAACAGAACCAAAGTAAACCAGTTTGTCTCTCAGAGTGAATCAGAGAGTGATCTTCGTATGTAAGATCTTCTTCTTTCTTCCTTGTTTTGGTTCGTCTCCGTCTCTTTTACCTTTCCTGGGAAACCAACATCGCCATGAGAACCACCACTACACCAGCTTCTCCTTCTGGGTTAATTATTGTCTTAAGTGCTCTTAATTATTCATTTTAAATATCTTAATTTATTTGGTCTCACTTTAACCCAAAACACAGAATAAGGCTCTCTGGCTAACCCTACCTTATAGAATCAATTTACCCCCAAATAACGATTAGAGCAGACTCTTTTTTTGAAAATCTTTATTAATACGAAATCGTCCAACTATATTAGATTCCTAAATTCCCTGACACAGTTTTTAAATTTTATAATTTGGAGGAAAAACACAACAAAAATGATTAACAATTAAAAGCCAACAAATAATGTAATTCTGGAAAGGTAAACGTACAATTCAAGATTTTTTTTTCTCTAAAATTAATGATTCCTATCTCTACAAAGCCGTTAAGAACTTTACCTTTATTTGTTTTTGCTCATTTAGCAGTAATGTATTATGAGCCATGTATTATATATACTAGTATAAGGTTTGTTTTATATTAACTTTTCCCCCATCTTTTGTTACGAATATAATAACTACGGTTTGTTTTGGCTGTATGATTTCTTAATTTCCATTATCTCTAATAATGATTCCAAAAAAGTAATTAGCTATCTTGGCCACGTTAGCTTTTGTTTGATTATATTTTTAATTTGTATGAAGCTTTTAAAATGTTATTTAGCTTTTTGTCCAAAGTGTATTGTCGTTTCCAGACTAAAAACATTTCTGAACTCTGAACAGTCCTTAATTTCCCCCTTATGCCTTTACTCGTTAGTCTTTAGCCGCCCCTCCCCATATTGATGTCACACGCTCTCCTAAGCTCGTGATTCACACGCTCTCCTAAGCTCGTGATTCACACGCTCTTACAATTTTATCATGGGAATAAATAACACGAACAGTTTTAATTTACAAGTTATAGACCTGCAACCAGTTTCCTTGAGTATAATAGTTTAATGAAAGTGTAAGCATGTAAAATGAGATGGGAAAAAGGATTGTATAATACTAAAACTTAGGTTGGGTTCTTAATCAAGTACCTAACCTTTTTTGCAATGAAATAAAGCTCTAGTGCAAGTCAAGCATAGGAATCCCTCCTTTATCCTTGGAAGTAACAAGTAACAACCAAAACATAATAATTGTTACTTGATGTTTTCTTAATTAGTTTTTAGCATTCCTTTATTCCCTCTGTTTAATGTTTATGGGCTTTTAAGCCCTTGATTGATCCATAAGAATTAGGACACGTGGGCACTGGATATTGGGTACTCATCAGTCCGTCATCATCCCATATGCACCAAAATCAAAAGTTATTCACCTTTCTTTGGACCAAAATCAAAGGAGATTCAATGTATTAGTAGTTGTTTTGCAATGATATTTAATGTAACATTTCCAGTGAGAACACAACTCCTGTGGGTTTGGCAGCTCCAACTTTTCTTTCTCCATTTCTAGCCTGATGAAATACCAGAATACAATCTGGTAAAGCTTGTTGAGCAAAAAGGGCAGACATCGAGTACAAAGCAGAAAGAAAAAATTGGTTCTCTTAAAAGGAAAAAAATAAAATCAAGTCACAATTAAACCGAAAAATACCAAACCGATTATAAAAGCAAACCGACACGAGGTTACATGGGTAGTAATTTATTTAGTTCCAAAACGAAAATTGGTACAAATCCTTGTGTTTAGAAATCTGCAGATCCATCATCATCTTAAGAATTGATCTCCGCACCAGCTACTTTAAAACGAACCCAACGTGTTCAACTCCACACAAAATTATCTCGTCGCCCGGCTCCGGAACTTGGATATGGGATTCGAATTGCACCTCATCAATTTCTGCGCTGATGATGCCAGTTGGGATTTGGACAATGACCAGGTGATGCCATTTATATGGTCTATTATTGTTGTCCTCCATCATCTCTGATGATTGATAGAGATTTGGTTTGAGGTTAATCCGATATAACCTGCTACCTTCACAGTCCCAATTATAAGAAAACGCTGGAAACTGTAGATGGAAGGGCTTTTCGCAAACAACCATGATTTGGACAAAGAATCCCACAAGCTTGGGGGCAGCTTTAATCTTAGGTAGTTTGATCCTCATAGGTTCCCTCCATGAGGTTCGCATATTGTTGGTAGAAGCAATTGAGTATTTCGTTATACAAACAAGTCGAAATGGAGCCTACGTGCAAAATGAGAATCAATCAAGTCACAACTTAAAAATATAGCTTATGAGGGGGTTAAAGGGAACAGATTATAGAGAAGAGAGCCTTACCTCTTGAGAATATTCCTCGTTCATAAAGTCACGAACCAGATCGCTAATACATTCTAGACTGATGCAATGGCTAAAGTCCAAGTGGTTGAAAGAATGATTCGAAGAGAAGTTAACATGCTCCAGAGATTCGCACCCATGTGCATAGAGATACTTGAGGCTCTCTGGAAGATCTGTCAGTGAAAAGATTTTGTTGCAGTTGTTGAGGTAGAGAGTTCTCATAAAGGATAACTCTCTGATGCTTGTTGGGATTCTCCTAAACTCGAGGCTGCTGAGATCTAGATATGTTAACTTGGTGAAATGACTAAGCTCCTCTGATAATGACACAAGACTCTTACAGTTTTCAAGGCTAAGCTCAAGCAACTCGTTTCTGCCTGGAGCTGATTTTTCCACACTAAGAATTCCCATCAATGATCCAAGACTCTTGCATTTTTCAACGCAAAAATCAAGCAAATTGTATCTGCCTGCACCAAGAATTCCCATCAATGATCCGAGCTTCACACAGCCAGAAAGTACGAGTCTCTCCACCTGAGAAAGTTGTGGCAGTGCCTTAAGTCTGCGACAGTTACTGAGGCTGAGGTACTTTAACATGGCAAGTTGTCCCATGGATGTGGGTAGATACACGAAATCATTTCCACCGAGGTCCAGTGTCTCTAGGAGCTGCAACTGACATATGTCTTCAGGGATGTCTTCAATGTTTAAGTTTATCAGCTTTAGCTCGGTCAGACATGGAAAGTCTGCAAAGCTAAGACAGCTGAAATTAACAGGATCCAACCTGTAACTGAACCGCTTGATGTCGAGTGATTTCAAACCAAAGAAACCAGAGTTAAGTAGATGTGTTACTGATTGATGAGCGGTCTTCTGCACAGAACTAAAAGACAGATGGTCTCCCGTACCCGAGAGACCCGACAACTTAATGAATATTTTCCCCTGGATAGCTAGATCTGTCAGAGAACTCAGTGTCGCCCCTGAATGAGGAAGGTTCAGTATAATCCGTTTGAGGCCCCAGCGGCTGAGGCTGGCTTCTTGAAGGTCATTGACGAGTATCACTCCCTCAAGACCATCACAGTACATCATATTTAGTTTCCTCAGATATAATCTATTAATAGACTCTGGGATTTGCACCAGGCTCGTACAGCTTTCCAATATCAACTCTTCAAGATTTACTGCGGTCGAAAGTTCTGGAAGTTCTCTGAGATTCCTCGATCCTGTTACATCTAGTATCCGTAGGTTTGGAAGCAGCTGAAAACAATACAGCAAAACACAGAATTACAGGAAAGATAGGTAACAATATGACGACCTTATCAGAAAGAGTAAAACGAATATGTAATTTGAATGAGCATACCTTGGTTCCATCCCAGAGGCTGTTGAGTTTGCTGTATCGCAGACTGAGTTCAATAATGGTGTGTGGTCGAAAGATAGGTGGCAATATAGTCAATGGATAGGCATCCCAGTGTAGTAACTTCAGATTACGAGAAAGAACATAATCATCTGAAATTAGCTGCAGGTTCGACACATTACCACCCAAGTGCTGGAAGAACTTGAGAAATGTGAGATTATGCATAGGGCCAAAAACACTATTCCTCAATAATAAAGTGTCAGCCATTTCACACAAGTGCAGTGACAGGCCTTCAACTCTTCGAGTACCCTGTTGATAAAAGCGTCAACAACTGAAGAAAGGCATGTATATCCAAAAACCATCAAGATTAGAGTGGAAAACAAGAGCAATTCTAAGATTTACTTTTTGAAAGAACTTACTGTGTTACTGTCCAGTACATAATGGATCTCTGTAGGATCCCATAAAAACCTTTGTTTGGAAGGCCTCCAGTCGGATTCTTGACGCACAATTTCTCTTCCAGTTTGTACTAGCAAGATATGCATGCTTATACATCCATCAATTGATATGTTGACGAGACACTTTGCTGCTAAGTGATTTATCCTTGCATCACAATTTTTAAGAAATGCTCTGATATATCGGAGATGGCCACCATTAAAGAAACATGCCACATGAAGGAAAACAGTCTTGTCGTATTGATCTAAACCGTCATAGCTAGCTCTCAAAATCTCTTGGACATTTTTTTGAGGGAATGTTTCAAGTAGAGCTAGCTCATCTTCCCATTCATCTATGGCCACAATAGCACTGAGATGGGAGGCAAAAGCTACAAGGGCAGAAGGAAGGCCGTGAGCAAGCCGAGAAGCTCTGATAAAGAGTTGCTCAAAACCATCAGAAGGAGGTCTTCCCCCAAAAGCTAACTTTTTAAAAACCTGAAGCGCATCCTTATCGTCCAAGCACTTAACCTCATATATATTGTTTACTCCGCAGGAATTGAGCAAACCTTTGTCTCGTGTGGTTATGATGATACGGCTCCCTGGACCGAACCAGCTTGGGTCCTTTGCCAGGCCATGTAACTGCTCCACTTTATCGACATTATCAAGCACGACAAAAACTTTTTGATGCCCGAGTCTCTCCTTTATCTCTTGGGATCCAGCTTCCATGCTCCATAACTCGACATCTTCATCATAGAGGATATGGGAAAGCAATTCCTTTTGTAGATGCTTAATATCATAGCCTTTAGACACGTTTTCCAAAAAACAGTGAGCTGGAAATTGACGTGAAAATCGATCATAGAGACACTTGGCAATGGTGGATTTGCCTATGCCTCCCATTCCCCAGATCCCTATCATATGAACCTCGTCTTCACAACCAATATTCAGAAGGAGAGTCATCTTCATCATATGAGCTTCCATTCCAACTAAATTAATCAAATCTGTCGACTTCATCCTTGGCAGTCGACTTGAGATGCCTCCAACTACCTCGGCTATCATATCTGCCTCATCCACGCTAACATAGGCAACACAAAAAAATACATCAACCAGATTGTGGATGGCTAAGGTTAGATCAAGAAATCAGCAGAACATTGTACTTAGTACTCTATAAAAGTAGAGAAAAGAAAGAGAGATTTTACCAATTTCTGGAATGCTTGCCTGATAGATTAGCGACTTGGGTGAGAGCTCTTCTCCATTTAGAAACCTTCTCCTCCATCTCCGGATCTGCTTCGTACCTTTGAAAGGCAGTCGCGAAGCTTCCTTCCTGGTATCTCACGTCAGAGGGTTTTACGCCGTAGAAGATAGGAAGCACTTTGATCTGCTCCTCACTGTGAAGCTGCATTATCAACCGGAGCTCCTCCAAGCACCACGTCGAAGTAGCGTAGTTTTCAGAGAGAATAACCACCGCAAACCACGAAGTTTGTATAGCTTTGACTAGACCATCGGCAATGGTGTCGCCAATCTCGAGCTTCCGATCATCTTTAAAAGTAAGAACTCCATTATTACGTAGAGCCACATACAAATGGCTGACGATGGTTTGGCGGGTATCTACCCCTCGAAAACTGAGGAAGACATCGTAGTGCCTGAGACGAGTTGCAGAAGATGATGACGAGGAAGCCATGGAAAGAGAAAAATGGGAAAATATTCTGCATTCGTTTGTTTCCCCTTAGTATTCCTCGTAGTTTCCGGGTCGGGTCAATTTGATCACATGGAGGTTTCTGACAAAGCAGCTGTCTCGGAGCTCCCGCTATGAAGCCACGCTGAAATGATACGAATAGAGCCAGGTTGATTTTTAAAATAGTTAACTGAATAAAAAAGAAAATCAAAATTGAAGTGAGTTAGTTTGAAGATAGTTTATGTTATCCTGTTCAAAAACAAACTCTGCTATAAATTAACCTTAAACAATACAAAACAAAAGTTTATATTATCCTTCGTACCTTTAAGTGCACGATAGTTGAGTAGTCAAATCTCGACTCTCGCGCACTTTGGCAGCTTCTACTCATCGCTTTCTTTGGCAAACAGATACTTTTCGTTTTCCATTTCTTCCCGTTTGAGAATTGTAATTCAAGAAATTAACAATTCGCAACTCTCAATCTCTCGTTAGCAATGTCTTCATCCTCCAAATTTGAAGTATTCCTTAGTTTCTGCAGCGAAGACCCCTCAAAAACTTTTGTCTCTGTTCTGGACCGTTGGTTGGAACAAAAAGACATTACCACCAATTTCAAAGATGACTCGTTTCTGGCAGAGGAGTCAAAACTCGCGGTTGTTGTAGTCTCAGAGAGCTATCCAATCTCTGTTTTGTGCCTCAATCAGCTCGAGAAGATCGTAAACTCTCACAGCGAAGGTAGACTTTCCATCCTCCCCATTTTCTACGGAGTTGATCCTTATAATGTTAGAAAACAGACTGGATATCTCGCGGAACCCTTTCAAGAGCTTGGTGAAGGATATCCAGATGACAAGATTCAAGAATGGAGGGTTTCTCTCACTAAACTCACCAACATACCTGCCCTGGATTCACGATATTGGTAAAACACAAGCTTAATCTGTACGTAAGAATATTCAAGGGTTTTTTCACTCGGATTCATGATTCTTTTCCCTTTATGTTTTTGATTTTATCATAGGAGCAACGAAGCGGACATGATTGAGTTAATTGCAAATGAAATCTTGAGTATCTCGAATAGAAAGCCATTAACAGCCAAAGGTGATGGACTGGTTGGTATGGATCGTCAGATGCAAACACTCTACAAATTGCTGGATTTCAAAGCTGCTGAAGAAGTTCGTTTGATAGGAATTTGGGGTCCAGGAGGCATTGGCAAGACGACGCTAGCGAGGTACGCTTATGAAGAAATATCTAGCAACTTCAAAGTTCATGTGTTTGTAGACAAGGCTGAAAAGATTTGTCACCAAGACCGGGATCTGTTAAAGTTGTTAACAGAAAAAGGTACAACACAGGGTTTAGATGTGGGGATTGATAAAATCAAATCAACATTTGGACACCGAAAAGGTCTGATCGTGATTGATTGCGTTGATAACATCAAACAGTTAAAGGAGATAGTATACCTTGCTCACTGGTTTATTCCAGGAAGTAGAGTGATCTTTGTTACACAGGACAGGAACCTGTTAGTTGAGTCTGGTGTGGAGCATGCTTATGAAGTTCAGTCTCTGAGATACGACGAAGCTCTTCAACTATTTTCTCACTCTGCTTTTGACCAGCAACACCCTCCCACTAGTTTTGAATCACTATCCCTTCGCGCTGTCCATATATCGGGTTTCCTTCCTCTGACACTTAAAATCCTCGGGTCTTCTCTACGAGGCAAGGATGAAGAGCGTTGGGAGAAGGAACTGCAACAACTGGAGGGAGACCAAGAGAAAGCTATTATGGAAATCACGAGCAAGAGATACACAAGAGCAGGAAAAAAAGAAGAAGATAAAGAGAAAATCACATCATTTATTCTCTTGAGTGATGATTAATAAGTGAATGAATCACTCAAGAAGATATTAAAAAAGTGATGATCTGTTAATGTCAACAAGTTGTAGATCTGTTGTCATTAATGTATAATATGACATTATCACTGATGAACATTGCGGTTTATCTGAGATTTTCTTATTTTCACCTAAGCTAATGAAGCATCTCACTATAAAGTGTGTAACTTATGCAATTAGAGATTTTAATTAACGTATATACGTTGTGAAATTTTGCCCAAAGGAAAAAAACGTATTTTGAAACGAAAACTCAAAAAGGCTTACCAAAGTAGTGATTTTTTCTTTGAGATAGATTATTGATGCTCCATGTTGATTTTGTCTGCTGAGACATATTCAGAGATTAAGCGCGCACCACATAAAAGCTACTCTTCTGGGAATTTGCCGATGGGATTCGAAGCCGAACTCGTCCAATTGTTTGTCTTAGGGTTCTTGAAACGGCAGAAGACAAACAAGTGGTCTCTGATGGATAACCACTCTGGAGGATGAATTAAGATTTGGATTGAGGAGAGACCCGATCAAGTTACCCAACTCCAGTGAACATGAAGAAGACGAGAATTGCAGATGAGAAGACGACTCTCTCGCAAGTAATCATGATTCATAAAAACCTGTATTTTTTTTTATGCAGAATCAGATCAGCCGGTTGTTTTGAATTTACTTACCGCTGATTTATTTTGGTTATAATTCGTACACCAAATTGAACCGGAATTCAAAACCCAAATCGGTCCTAATATAAAACCAAAATCTCAAAGAGAGTACCAAAACAAAACCGGGCTAGAATTATTTTCAGTATGATTTGGGTTAATGAGTTGACTCGGGAATGAACTCGGAGGTTTCATATGAAATAAACAAAATAGATGAAACGAAAACAGCAAATCAAGCAGAATCATCAGGTGACGGGGCAGGCAGATTTGCGGCGGATTACTGGGTGAGAAGATCCAGAATTTGCCGTCTCATGGCAATGGCGTAGAGGGATCAAAGAAAGCAGAAAATTTCAAACCATTTTGACCCACCATCATCAAGCTTAAAACGAAGGCAGTGGTCAACTTCTAAAACATGAAATGAGGTTCTGGAAAAAGTTTCCAGCTAGGGTAACCCAATTGAGAGGTAACCTTACCTCTTGACTATGTCCGTCATGTAAAATCATATTCATTAGATTCTTGTGTTCTTCTTGATTCAGGCGGGGGCAATGGATACTTGATCGAGTGATTTGGGGAAAAGGAATCATTCTCCAGGGAATTGGAGCCGTGTGCATAGAGATGCTCAAGGCTCAGTGGAAGCTCTTCCCCTTCTATACTCTTGTCTGCTTGGCCAACTTCCCAAATCAAGCGAATTCCACATGATTGTAGCTTTGCGGATGGAGACTTCAACTCCTCTGAGAATTGCAAATCGGATTTGATGCCTAACTTGTTGATTTGGTTGCTGAAGTTTTTTAACCCGCGGATGATAAGCAGGTGATCTGATTTAACAACTTCTTCCTCATCTTCAGTGCTAGGGTCAGTACTATGGAAATCTGGTTTAAGGTATAAACAAAAGTACCTTTCATATCCCCAATCCCAGTCATAAGAAAATGGCGAGAATTGTATATCAAAGGGCCTCTCGCAAGCAATCACGACACATGCATCAAAACCCAGCAATTTCGGGGACGGCCAAATTTGGGGTAAGTCAATCGTTAGGGACTTTCCTTTATCTATATGATCAAAGTAACTGGGCACCTCGGTTCCAGGAAAGAAAGCGAATCCCAGTGACTCCTATTCGAGGACAACAACGAAAAGAAAAAAAGATGGAGAATGATCAAGTTCAGGTTGTTTGCAGTGGAGTAATGGAAGAATAAGCTGGAAACATACCTCTTCGTTTTCTCCCTCGTTGAGAAACTGAGCGATCAGATGTTCATCCCGTTTTAAACCGAAACAATGACTAAGATCAAGGTGTTTTACAGAATGGTTCAAAGGAAGGGAAACAGTTTCCAAGATTTCACAGCCATGGGCGTAGAGAGACTTGAGGCACAACGGAAGCCCTTCAATCGATTTGAGTTTCTTGCACTTATTAAGGCAGAGAGTTCTCAAAGAGGAAAGCACTTCGATGCTGGATGGCAATTTCTCAAATTCATGGCTGCTAAGATCTAAATATGATAGCTTGATAAAATGTCTAAGCTGATCTAAAATTGATCGAATGCTCTTGCAGCCATCAACCCAAAGCTCAAGCCATTGGAATCTGCCACAGTCTTGTTCAGCATAAGAAAGTTCCAACAATGATTGGAGGTTTATACAGCCAGAGAGTTTGATTGTCTCCAACTGAACCAGCGCTGGCAATGCTTTGAGTCTGCAACAGTTACGAAAGCTGGCATATTTCAACCTGGGAAGTTGATTCATGGTTTCTGGTAAAGTCTCAAAATCATTGCCACTCCAGTCCAGTTTCTCTAGGAATTTCAAGCCGCACACGTCATCTGGGATCACTTTAATGTTTAGGTTGATTAGAATTAACTCTTTCACGCAGGGGAACATCGAAAGGCTAAAACAGAGGAAACTTGCACCATCACTGCTGTACCTGAACCTGCTGATGTCTACTGAAGTAAATCCATGGAACTTGGATGTGGGTTGAGATTTTCCCTGTGCTTTCTTCACCGATTCCTGACCATGAAACTCTGGCAAGAACTGAAGTGCCTGCCGTGTCCTTGTAGAAAATTCAAGAGCTTGTTGGTTATCAGGCGCTAGCTGATCCCTCTGCATCATCCATTCATGATCAAGAAACTCTGAAGTGGCCTTAACTTTCCGTCCTTTCCTCATAAGCGATCCAAAACCACATAATATTGTTTTTTTACGAGGTTCTTGTTGCTGCTCCCTCTTTGTCAATTCACCAGGTGCTTGTTGCTTCTCTTTCTTTGTCAATTTATCAGGTCCTTGTTGCTCAGTAGTAAAACTGAGATGATCTACGTTGCCATCAAGCCAAAACATCTGAATATGTATGTTTCCTCCAATAGATAGATTTGCAATGGACCTCGTTTCCACTTCTTTACCCGAGAAATACAAAGCAATTTGACGGCCGCTCCTATTCAATTCCCTTATAGTGATATAACTAGCAAGCTCCTCACAGTATGAGACATCAAGCGTCGTCAATCTAGTAAGGTAGCTGATGGACTCTGGAATTTTCTTCAGCCTCTTGCAGCCTTGAGTTATCAATTCCTCCAAATTAACGGCCATTGAAAGATCTGGAAGTTGTTCCAGATTTTCAGAATCTGACAAGTCCAATCTTCTCAAGTTTGGCATCCCCTGAGCATATTCAACAAAGAATAGGAAAATTGCGAGAATGTTAAGTACCAGAAGATACATTGTTATAAGCATAGATCTGTTAAGAGCTTTTACCACGGTTTCTTTCCAGAAGCTTGTGAGATTGCTGCGATGTAGAATGATTTCAACAAGATCTTGCGGCTGGAATCGGCAAGGGAAGGTTGTCAAGGGAAATGCGTCCCAATGTAGTAACCTAAGCCTTGATGAAAGTAGATTTGTATCGTCACCACTGAAAAGCAGCTTGGACTTAATATGGTTCGAGTGCTTGTAGATCTTGAGGAATTTGAGAGTATCGTGGTACGCTGTATACCCTCCCAGATGCAATGCATAAACCATGTCACACATATGTAGTGCCATGCAATTGGTTGGTTCGCTTGTCTGTGGGATTAAATACGATAAAATTAGTTGGCCTACGAACAAGCTTAGTGCAGAAACAACCATGAACAACAACGATGTTACAGATAGACACTGTAAGTGCTTACCGTGTTACGTTTCAGTAATTCATAAATTTCATAAGGATTCCACAAAACTCCTCGTCCATGGCGCCTCTGCATGGATTCTTGATTAACAATTGCTCTTGCAGTTTGGTCTACCAAATTATGCATCTTTATATACCCACTGGCTGTTATTTCAATGAGAGACTTCTCAGCCAATATTTTTAATCCCAGACAACCCTGTAGTACACCATCATCGAGAAGGGTAGTGGCACGCCGGAGAGGTTCTCCATTAAAGAGACATGCTACATGAAGGAATACATTTTTATCTGTTTCCTCTAATCCATCGTAGCTAATTTTCAAGATCTCCATAACACTTTCATCAGGAGCTTCTATAAATCTACATAATGCATCGTCCCACTCCTTTAAAGATGTCATTCTTCGGAAAAATAATCCATAAGCTTCAATAGCGACTGGAAGACCTTGAGCAAGCCAAGACGCTCGGATTGACAGTTTTTCATAAAGTTCAGAAGGAGGAAGCGCTCCTTTGAAAGCCAACTGGTTAAATAACTGAAGAGCAGCATCATTATCCATGCACTTAACTTCATATACAGTTCTTACTCCGTATGTATTGAGCAAGCCCTTGTCTCGTGTTGTTATGATTATTCGACTGCCTGGCCCAAACCAGCTCGACTCTTGAGCAAAAGCATGCATTTGTCTCATGTCATCCACATTATCAAGGACAACAAAGACTTTACGACATCCAAACCTCGCCTTAATCTCCTGGGGTCCAAGTTTTACGCCCGAACCCTTCATCTTCTTCTTAGACAGACCAAGTGTAGTTGAAAGAAACTTTTCTGCTAAAGACGAGACACCACCCTTTCTATAAATCTTGGAAACGTTTTCAAGGAAACAACGAGCTGGAAATCCCTGTGAAAACTGGTCAAAGAGACACTTGGCAATGGTGGTTTTGCCGATGCCTCCCATTCCCCAGATTCCTATCATACGAACCTCATTCTCAGAGTCCATACTCAATAGAGGACTCAGGCGCTCCATGTGAGCGTTCATCCCTACGATGTCGCTGAAATCTACTGGCTGCATAATCAACAACTTTTTTGAAATGTCTTTAACAATCTCTTCAATCATCGACGCCTCGTCTTCACTAGAATATAGAACATGATAAGAATAATTATTATCAGTTCCATCGATATTGTACACTAAAAACCATATGTTGGTGGTGAAAACTTACCAAGTTTCAAAATCCTTTCCTGCTAAACTGGCGATCTGGGTGAGAGCTTCTCTCCAAGTTGTGACCTTGTTAGGCATTTTAGAGTCTTGGTACTTGTCAAATGTGAAACTCCCAGTCTGATGTCTCACGTGAGAAGGATCAACTCCATAGAAAATGGGGACAACTTTAATCTTATTCTTTAGGTGAAGATCCATTACCATGCGGAGCTCGTCCAAGCACCAACTAGATGAAGCGTAGTTCTCCGATAGAATCACAAGAGCATATGTAGAGTTTTGAATGGCTCTGCTGATTTCTTCGGAGATGGAGTCGCCGAGCTCAAGCTTTTTATCATCTTTGAACGTAACAACTCCCTTATCGACAAGTTGTTTGTGCAAATGACTGACAATGTTCTTGCGGGTGTCTTCTCCCCGGAAACTCAAGAACACATCGTACTTCCAGATAGGAGATGAAGAAGATGAAGCCATTAGTCTCTCTCTTTATGGATCAACTATTTGGCCAAGAAGGAGGATGAAGAAATCATATCAAGTTCTTAGTACAAGATAATCATATTGTCACAAACTTGCACGTTGTCCGTATAATGATTTCAAATCCATGGTTCAATAAGACCCTCCCCCAAGCCACCCTGTTGTAACACAGTTGCACGTCGTCAATTCGTTGACTTTTGGAAGCCAAACTCTCTAGATATTACAAGGCGTCATTAACTACATCAATATCTCATTTCTTTGGTCAAAATTCAGGCATCAATCATCTATCTCTCCACTATCGATAATCATGGCTTCTTCTTCCTCCTCATCAGAGCATAAAGTGTTCCTGAGTTTTAGAAGAGAGGACACCGGTAGAACTTTTGTCAGCCATCTATACCGTTCGTTGGATCAAAAAGAAATTCGAACTTACAAATTTGAAAACCAGCAGGCGGGAGACGGAAAGAGGATATCTTCTGAGGTCAAGCAGGCTATCAACGAGTCTAGGATTGCTGTCGTTGTGATATCGGAGAACTACGTCTCTTCCGTCTTGTGCTTGGACGTACTCGCGAAGATAATTGAGCGTTTGCCTCTCATCAAAATCGAAACAGTCTTCTACGAAGTGGATCCGGGGGATTTGACAAGACCAACTGGTAAATTCGCCGACGACTTCAGGAGGCATGAAGCGAGAGAAAATCGGAGAACCGTGAATCGTTGGAGGGATGCACTGGACCAATTGGTTAGCATCACCAACAGTAATTTTTGTTCGCGCAATTGGTAATCACCGATTACTGTAGTGGTTTTTTTATTGTAGTGGTTTCTTTTATTGTTTTACTTTTAAAAAATTTGCTAACTCATAGGGGGTGATTGGCTAGTTCAAAGCTTTAAAAAGAGTTTAAAGTCTTTCCAATTTTTTTTTTGCTAATTAGACTTTTTTTGCTTTATTTATTTTGAAAGTTTTAAAAACCTTTTTTTTTAAAAGTCCCATAAACTAAACTTTTTCAAACAAAATAATTCTCAAAAGTTTTTTTTATATTCTTTCCAACATAATTAAAACTCTCTACAAGTTACATATATTTTTTTAAGAAATCATAGTAAAATAGTCTCTTAACCTTTCTCCAAAAGTCCTATATATTTTATGTTTTTTGACAGGGAGGATGATTCCAAGATGATCGATGATCTAATCATCAGACTAATCAATATTTATTTTTCTAAATACTACACACCGGACGTAGATATAATCGCAGAAACGACAGTTGGCCTAGACGCGAGCGTTCTGGGATTGATGACAGATATCGATATGAAGTACAAACTCAACAGTCTGTCTGGGTCTGTAGAATCTGGATTTGGACTTGAGAGATATGCACTTGAAGCCACATCTGTTATGGACGATATGTCAAATGAATCGCCTTCTCCCACATCTGACGACTCCAACGGTCTTGTTGGGATGTATCGTCATAAGAAAGCGGTCTATGGATTGCTTGATTTGGAATCTAAGAACCAGGTCCGTACAATTGGCATTTGGGGTTTCCAAGGCGTCGGGAAAACGACACTTGCTGAATGTGTTTTCGACGACATCTCAAGCCACTTTCAACACTACTGCTTCCTAACCAATGCCAATAAAATCTATCAGAACCGCATCTCACCAAGTTTACTAAAACATCTTACAAGGAGAAGGAGTTCTGAAGACATATTTGATGCCATCAAACCAAGTCTTGTAAACCGAAAAGTCCTGTTTGTTGTTGATGGTGTTGATGCTACTTACAATGAACAATTTAACGATGCCATGAAGGTTACCCGTTGGCTCGGTCCTGGCAGTAGAATTATCATGACATCTAGATTCAAGTCTTCGCTTAAGTTCGGTGGGGCAAAATACGAGATGGAGTGTCTGAGATATGAGGAAGCTCTACAACTCTTCTCTCTATACGCTTTCAAGAAAACTTACCCTCTTATTGGTTTTGAACTATTCTCCATTCGTGCTGTCCACTTTGCTGGACGTCTTCCTCTGTCCCTGAAAGTACTCGGTTCATTTCTATATGATAAAGACGAAGAGAGTTGGAAAAGAACATTGCACAAGCTAGAAGCATCACAAGATAACGATCGTCGTTATGTCTCTAACTACATCGGGGCAGGTGAATACCTTCCAAGACGTCAAATAGAATTGGAACAATATGTAAGTCCAGATGAAGAAGAATATTCACCTTCATATATCATGTCACTTTGACAATCAAAGTGCATAAGCCTACTCGAAACATTTGGTTATGTTTCTGTTATCTATGTTGTTCGCTCATTATATTAATGTTGTTCAGCATTTAATAAGACTAACAGGGGGGGGAGTGGTCTTGTCCCTCTTGTAGTACCTGGATAGTGCAAGGTGTTAGTATCTATGCAAAAGTTGCAATTTACATTTATACTTCTTGTATCCTGAAATGCGATTCCTAGGTGTTGTCGTGAAGGACTGAGATCGAAGAAGATAAAATGTGAGACAAGATGCTTGCCAGAGATTTGAGACTTAAAAGTAGTGCAATGACATGATTCAATATCATTCTGCTCAGATTTAACCGATAGCCAAAGAGATGCGTTAATTACAAACTATCAGCCATAGTATTTAGGTAAAAGATCGTTCTTCTCAATCAAAAGGTTTACAAATTGTCTGAATTCGAAATAGAGAAAACGCAGACCGACCTTTTTTCCGATTACAAAGGTTAAAACAGCTAGTGACAAACAAATAAGCCAACAAGAGCAACCCAGACTTGTAGGGAGATCAAATAAATAAAATAAACAAAAGGGTTAAGATGACAACAAGACCACAAGAACAAACAAATTGCAGAATCCAGTAAATCAGATTTGTTGGGAGAGTTTTGGCCAAATCATGTAACATAATTTACGAGTATGACCTTTTTCATTGATCAGAGTTAAGGGCTTTGGAGATCCATTCTGATGCTGCGGCTTGAGTTTCTGAATCCGTTTTTGGAAGGAGAGAAAATGGAGTCACGGAAACCTGCCATTACCAAAAGGAAGGAATTTAGAATCCAAATACGTTTTCCTTAGAAATATCTAGAGACTTAAGACTTTAACCAAACAAGATGTTTCATGATGAGCGCAACTGTTGATTTAGAAAAGAGCAGGATGCAGAAAAAGAGAATGGATGTATGATCATGCCAACTTACGAAACCATCTTCTAGAGCCTTGACATCCAAATCTTCATCTGTGTGTTCTTGTTCTTTAGCAAGAAACTGCAAAATATATACAAGTCGGAATCTTAAACACAATGGTACACATTGAATATCCAAAGGATTTGTGAAGAGAATGGTTCCAAGTTTTTCTTTACCTCTAGACGAAAGAATTTCTTAACACGGGTATCAGTTTTACCAGCAACACCAACTGATTCAATTTCTACAATACTCTTCTTCTGAGTGGTAAAACGACGAGCCGCCCCCTGAAATTGCCAGATATCTTAAAATCAGAGTCGAATTTACAAATCTTGCACCTTCTGAACCAAACTAATATAAAAACAGAAAAGTCTAGGTATGAGACTCCTGAATAAGGAATAAACTCACAGCCGCTGAAGCATCCCTGCCAAGCTGGGCAAGCTGAGCCCCTAAACTTTGTTGGTTGGACATGAAATTCCCAGCACCAGGGTGACGATTAGCTGAAACAGCTTGCCAACTAGGATACTGCCTCCACATGCTTTGCTTTGTTACCTTGAAACCCTGTTCATATGTAGACGAAGCATCAATTTCCCTAATTCATTGACCTTTTCACAACATCAAAGAATATAGTAACCATTGCAAGCATAGATCATGTTCTTAGCATACAAAAATCGAACCAAATATCTGTTTCTGAGACGAGTTATGTTAAGAATACAAACCTTGTTTGATGAGGGTGATGTTGGAATTTCTATGTTGAGAGAGCAGTCTTTAGGGAAAACTCCTTTCGCAATGTCTCTGATAGTTGCGTTTATCAAAGGTAAGCAGACACCAACAGCATCCTTAAAGTGACTTTCTTGGCTTTCATTTTTCTTCCTATAATCGATACGAAAAATTATTGCCAACAAATCCAAACATGTAGCAGCAGGCATTTCCACGATATACTCACCAATTCAACGATATTGACAAAGAGGGTACCCCAGAAATCAAAGCCTCCCTGCCTCCAGCAACTGCACCTGAATAGAACCTGGAGGATTCTCAAATCAGGAAACACAGAGGAAACGACCAGACAAGGAATAACCACTTATTTACAAGATAAATGCACTTACATTTGATGGCCACAGCTTGATCCCTGATTAATTCCACTAATTACCTGAAGATAATAAGCAAAGGCACAGATACAAAAATTAAAAAATACCAAATTGTCATACAGTCAAATGATAAGATTGTCAAAATGCTAACCAGTATAGGTTTTGACCAAGCAAAAAGCGCTCCAGATAATCCTAATGAGATGCAGTCCACAGGAGTCCCTGAGACAAAAGAATAATTTCAAAGCCAATGAACAAAAACGGTACTCACACCACATGTCCTAAAACAAGATCAATGAATCTTCTTGTTTCAGCAAAGACTCCAACTTTCACATTCCATACACTTATTGTCAAGCTTATAGATGTTGTGAAACTTCAAAAACCAGTACTAATAACCATTTCAATCAAAATCCGCATACCTGAAACTTCAAAGGCTGTGGCACCTTTGAGTTTTACAGAGCTTACAGCGATTGTTTCTCCTGGAGTAGTAGAATGAGCAGAGGCTGATTTGTCCCTGCAAATTCCAATTCACCATAAAGTTCAGAAATTTAACCAAAACATGATATAAACACACAAAGTGAACAAATCAAAATCAAATTAACAATCAAAAGGAGAAACTTTACGTTTGAGGAGCACAAACATGAACATTGTAAAGCCCTTCGAGAACCAAAGCCTCAACGAGAGAAACAAGCCCTGGCGAATCAATCCCATCACCATTCGTAACTAAAACAATAGGTCTAGAATCATCGATCTCTTCCTCCACCGACGCAACATCAACGGAATCAGATGTAGACGGAGCCTCCTCCGCCGATCCATCGCTTCCAACTTTTTCCTCATTTCCTACTTTTCTCTTCGAAAGCACATCTTGGAGATTCGAAACGAGCGCAGCTGACAAACCATTGTTCTTCGAGGTCATCGTAAAGACACGAGAGAAATTGATTTGGGTCTGTGTTGAAAGAATCAAAAACCCTAACGAGAACACGAAGAAGAATAAAATTAGAACAGAGAGAACGGGTCTAACGGAGTTTTCGTAGAGAGAGAGAGGAGAAGAAAGAGAGATACTTTAATTGGTAGAGAGAGAAAGCTTGAAGAAGAGATTACTTGTGAACTGTAACAATTTGAGTTTCCTCCGCTTAGATAGAGAAGAAGAAAGAAGAAGAACAATGACGCGCAATTTATTTTCAGACAAAAACAAATATTATTAAAATTCAATCCGAAACCATCCAATAGGAAATTAGGAAACTGTTTTTGTAAATATTAAAATAATATTTTAAATTAAAATAATATTTTAATTATGCATAAAGACATATAGATTATAGATCTTGAACAATTTATTTATGTATTTTTGGTAATATTAATTGTTTTATTCTCACTATGGTCAAAAAGATGAAACATATTATAAATGGTCCACATCTAATAATTATACAGTTATCAGATGTAATAAGAAGAATTATGACATACATTTAAAGATATTGGAAAAATATAGTTTGAACCGACAACATTATAGTACCATGTTGGTTGCAAAATTAAAAATGTTAATTGTTGCTAGATCATATGCTAGTTAAATATTTTTTATTTCTGTCAAAAATTAGCCTTTTGAGTTAAGTAAGTTTAGATTAGGATATAGTAGCAAATTAAAATCTGTTATAGGTGATGGGAAAAATTAGCATTTCTAAGTTTGTCTATTTGGTAGCTTACTCCAACTCCAACTAATAGTTGATTTTGTTAGTTAGCATTACTTATTAATGATAAATGATTTTGAGCTTATTATGGATGGCAAAATATTGTAGGGTCTCAAAGTCAACAAACGAATTAGAAAACGTCAATGCGAGGGTTATGGAGTGATTGTGAGAATTGTCTTCGTAATCATAAAATGTCAAAGGTTAGCTCCTTTTGTTTTGATAATTGAAGTGATCGTCACGTCGTGATAATTATTCTTGTATTCGATGACATTCATTGTTTAAAGGAAAACATAAAGATTGACCCAAATAAAGAGAGGAATACATCTTGTAAAAAAAGGAATGCATAAACCGTTGTAAAGTGAAACGAATTGGAGTATTTATTTTTGCACCTTATCCTTAGTCCGCTTAACAAATTAAAAAAAAAAAAAACTATTTTAGTTGTCTCAAATATTTGGGCTTTCTTTTGCTTTTTAGTCTTTAGATCTTTTAACAGTTGGCTACAAACACTTCTAGAACTTTACAGATATAGAAGAATAATGGGGAAAAAATGTAATGCTTGATAATCAAATTCAAAGGTAAGAAGTAAAAACTAAGAAGAATGGTTCATTGTGTTCTCTTTCATTTTTGGATGGACTTTTCATTCTGTTTCTAGTTTATGCATTGCTAGGAAATGTGTTGGGCCAAACTTAAGTAGCCCACAAGAATAATGCAGACCAAAAAAAAAAGCCTGACTATTCGATTAACGGTCGACAAACATTATTCCATTATACACTACTTTGACAAAAAAAAAATTTTAAAAAAATTGTGTTTATCTAATGCCAATTCACCTTCGGTAATCACTTTTTATTCAACAAATAGCATTGGAATCGTCAAAAATCAATTTATCCACAAGTATTTTTTTTGTTCAATTATGCGTCAAAATCTTATCAAACTTGTATTTAACATTTTGCCATTTTTTGAATTTTCTTTAAATACTTGCGAAAACTTTTGTAACTTGTGTTTGTGGTTACTCTAGTTTGAATGTCTTACCAGTTTCCGTGTACAAAAGTAAATTAGAAAAATTTACAGAGAAATTTCACAACTTTATCGACTTTTCAAACTAAAGAAATCAGATCAAATGTTTAGCTTATGACTCTTTCTCCTTATGAGTTGGTAATATCTTTGACTCTTGCTCTTGAATAAGAAAAACAATGTATCCGGCCAAAAAAAAAAAAAAAA
>Ga0041059_1000635_pt1 | contig 27232 bp, 26 predicted proteins | sample AraColnosormetaG_FD_56232 | JGI IMG/M metagenome (GOLD analysis project Ga0041059, IMG submission 56232) | Arabidopsis roots microbial communities from North Carolina, USA - Col MF nosort | ecosystem: Host-associated > Plants > Roots > Unclassified | place: USA: North Carolina | collected... | reverse complement strand
TATTGGTTTTTTTTTTTTTTTGATGATATGCAGTTCACATTGTTCATGGCATGCCTTGTTGTGTTCCCACATCTCATGATCATCAAATTCAGGCCTCAAAACGACGAACTCCGCATAGATTGATCTGTAGAGAATGGAGATAGTGTTATTGGGAACGTTGAAACCCTTTTGTTATTCAGAAGTCAATAAATCTGAAAGTGAAGGGGGAATTTGTTGGTTTGTGGTATATAGATAGATGAACTCATTGATCAATAGGGATCTTTTTTTCTCTTTACTGTTTTTGGTCTCTGAGATTGGTTCATGTCTTGTTTCGTTTCTGAGTTCAGTGAAGTGAAAAATATTCTCATTCAGTCTCCTTCAAACTCTAGTTTTCGACGAATTCAATCTGTAGGGTAAAACATTTGTAGTAGAGAAGGCTCATAAGCTATAAGACTACAACAAGCCTACAAAGCCACAATTTTACTAAGAGACAGGAATCTAAAGAATGCAAAGGGTAAGAGTAAAAAATTCTATGGATCAGAAAACAAATTAGTCATGCTAACCTTCATTTTATTTAAAGTTTTTTATTTTTGTCATTAAAATCCAAAAAACAAAAGCAAATGCTACCAATACAACAGACTACAAAATGTAGGAGAAATTTGGTGAAAGCATTATTGTGGTGGGATAAGGGAGAGGAAGAGAGAGCGATGGGACACGTAACGAGGCTATTGATAAACCCTTCGTCTTCCTCGCCACTTCTCCACCTCCGTTGTTGCCACCGGACTCTTGACCCTAACTCTGTCTTCTCTCTTCGAACCTCAATCACCAAAAGCAAGGGACGATTCTCTTGTCTTTTCTCCGGCGGCAACCAGAGAGAGGTTAGTTTTCTTACTTACTTCCCTTGATTCTTCGAAAGGACAAATCTTGTAGAATCTGCTGAACCCAATCAGAGCGTACATAACATGGGGTCGAATTGTCTGACTCTTTTTGAATGGTCTTACTCAATTAATTATGCTTGTTACTGATAAGGTTCTGAACAAGTTTAGCAGCTCAACTCTTAGCTATATGTCTACTGTATCTAGTCTAGGACTGGGTGTAGCAGATTAGATCCGCTGTGAGTTAGATTCGAGAGTAGGAGTTTCATAAGTTTGTGTTGATTGGCCATTTGGCTGAGAGTTTCAAGTTCCTCTTTAATCAACTCTCTCTGGTTTGGTGAATTCGTATGAGAATAGCAGTTGGTTAGCAATAACTTCATTCCAGGAAGTACAAAAACCCACACTTTCTATCTCTCTGAATGAAAAGTTTTATGACAGAGCGACAAAACTAAAGAGAGACAGATAAGAGGTAGCTTCATGATTTGGTGGCTAATACTCTGCCGTTCGATTTCCTTGATTGTGCAGGAGCAAGCTCGTAAATCATTGGAAAGCGCTCTTGGTGGGAAGAAGAATGAGTTTGAGAAGTGGGACAAAGAGATCAAGAAAAGAGAAGAATCCGGTGGCGGAAATGGTGGTAAAGGTGGAGGAGGAGGAGGTTGGTTTGGAGGTGGTGGTTGGTTTAGTGGCGACCATTTCTGGAAAGAGGCACAACAGATTGCCTTTACCCTCTTAGCAATACTTGCCGTGGTATGCTTTAAGTAAATGTATTTGGTCTTTCATGAATAAGACTTTTTGTTGTTGATGGTTTTGAATTGTTTAATGGTTGCTGCAGTATATGGTGGTTGCGAAAGGTGAAGTCATGGCTGCATTTGTGTTAAACCCGTTGTTGTATGCGTTGCGAGGAACACGGGAAGGTTTGTCTTCTCTAAGCTCCAAACTCATGGGAAGAGAAGCTTCCAAAGTGAGTGGTGACAACTCAGAGGAGATGTGGAAGAAGGAAGGTTCCACTGCTAAAGAGAGCGTTGTCCGGAAATGGGGAAGTGACTGAAACACAATTCTTAAAGCTGACTCAAGAAGAATGACTTTGGGTGTTTTTGTAACATCAAGATGAGATAATATGCAATCGACCTTTTCAGTTTTGTAATGGAGGATAGGTATTTTCTGTGAACAAGAAAGAGTGACTCTGTTTGTAACTTCCATCATCCATTTTTTTAACATCAAGAGGAGAGCAAATATGTCTCATAGATAAATGCTTGTCCACAAATAATGAGCAAGCTTAATGTTGTAGCCTGTAGGTTTGTGTCTATACAGCTTTTCTGTCGTCGCAATCTTAAAATTATAAAGTAGATGGAACCTCTACATACGTCTTATGGTAACATTTGGCCAAGCTCTAGCTAATCCAGACTGAAATCTTCAAGCCATATGATAACTTCGTTCCTCTGCAAATGCAAGACAATCACAAAGAACAGATGAGAGCCACGAATCAGACGAAAATGATAGAACCTGCGACTGAAGACAATGATCAAACCATCATTTGGGTATGTCATGATGATAATAATTAAAAGAAATAAGACTAATAGATGGTTTCTAACTAGACATCAAATATTGCTAAAGCTTGGAATCATACCATTATGAAGTTCCATGTTCGTCCTGGATCGTTGTAACGAGCAAGCATACAACCTTTCTTAGCTCTCAGACCATCTTTACTCAGACTGCTCCTCAGTTCATTCTCTTTTGCTTGGACAACATCCTCTGTCGGTTTACCACTGAATTTCACTGCTGCAGCAAAACCGCCTTCCAACTTCTTCAAATTTACCTTTTCTTCATTAGGCATTGGTAAGCTAGAGGAAAAAGGAAAGCAAAACCATTCTCATCACACAATGATTCTCATTAACCATATCTGATGTCAACTAAAAAACTATCCATGATAAGGCTTTACCTGCTAAGATCTTTTCCTGATGGAATAACAATTTGTACAGAGACATCAGAAGAGAGTTGAGTATCTGTTGTTTGAGTAAACACTGGAGTTGTCATTGGTATTTTCTCCATGGTCGAGTTCTTTCCAAATATGTAGCTTCATAGGTAAAAAAGCTAGCATGTGTTACATTTATCAAAATAAAACAAGATGCCAGAAGAATTTATGGACACTCACAGAAACTTAGACTTAACCCTCACCCAGCAACATTGTTGAAACCTGAAGAACCAGAAAGCTTGTCACCAATTGTCTCCACCACAATGAAGGGCTCATAGTTTCTAACCTGCCAAACAATCAAATCCAACTTAAGGCAAGCAACCACATTTGCATAGTTGGTTCCATTAAGCCAATACATGAAGATATGTGACCTCATAGTTTGCTGTTCTTTTCAGTATTTGATACTTTGGAGTTTCCAAGTCTGGCGTTTTATATATCCGTAACTGCAAAAAAAGGTAGTACTTGTAAGATATGATTAACCATTTCTAAGGGGGCTCAATTCATGCCAAATGCCAAGAAAGCAACCTGCTTAAAAACATCAACAAGACCTTCAAGAGAAAAGTAGTCATTGTTCTTGATAGAATCCCACAAGTCCTGCACAACATCTACTTGTAATAAGTAGACCATACCACAATAGATTTTGGAAGAAGGACATGGCAACCATACATACCAGATGACTACAAAATTTGTTAGTTTCAGGATTAACTTCCATGATTGATAATCCAGTGAAGACAAGTTCTGGTTTCCATGGTAAAGGTATGAACTTCATCACCATTGTCCATCTCGTAGTGATCTCATATGGACCTGTCTATATATCAGCTGCATCAGTGAACTTAAAAAAAACTAGAATTAAAGAAATCAAATGATAAACAAAAGTTAGCAAAGACCTGTTTAGCCCAGTGAAGCTGAAACTGAGGAGTGAAGATATTCTTGAGGAAAGCAATGTTGAAGAGATAGCCAGAGATGGTGTCGTGCTTAGTGATTGGGTCTCTGAACTTCACGCGCTCATCGTACGCCGTTTTATCGATTCCTTGGTCGTCGAAAAGGTGAGGAAGATCCTCGTACAAGAATCCGACGAGCTCTTCCATGTTCACTGTCGACGGTGCTGAAGCCACTTCCTTGCCCACCTCAAGACTCAAAATTGGCCGTAGACGAGTGGTTACGTTGCGTCTCGGAACAGGGAGGAAACGGGTGGTTACATGCCGCCGGCAGTCACTTCCGACGGCGGTGAGTATTGGCCGGTAAAGCTGCTGATTAACGGTAGCCATTGATCGTTGATAAAAAAGTTTTCTGCTCTATTTTATTTCTTGTGGTTGTTCGCTTTCATTTAACAATCGGTTCTTTTTTGGTACTGTCGGTTCGGTTTGGTTCTGGTTTTATTTACGAACCAAACTAAATTTGTTTCGGTTAAAATTCAGATTTTTTTTTCACTCTTTAGGCTTTTTTCATTATGGAACTTTGACTTAACGAGGCCCATTCCATTTGGGCTACTGGAGGGAACTTAACTCCAACAATGGATTACTTTGCTTGCATACATTAATTACATACGTACCCAGAAATGAGACAGAGACACGAAAGTTTCGATTATACGGCAAAGTAAATATTGTTTTAGTTTATCCGTCAAAGATTGTAAAGAATACGACGACCATGTCATAAGGATTTGGACTTTGGTTGTTTGACTAATAAACTGATAGTCTTCTTAATAAATATAAATTGACAAGTTGTAAAATCAGCAGAATTTGCTGCATATAGACAATGTCAAATGGACCGGTGGTTTATCCTAAATGTCAAAATCAGAAGCTAATAATGAGCAAATGTGAATGAATTAAGACGCGAATCGGGAAAATTCAATAAATTGTCCATTGGGGGGTGCTTTAAAGAAAGATTGAAAGATGCCGAGGTTTATACCCTTTTCCTATCAAGAATATTCCATGGAATCCAACTACTTTTGACCCATTTGCGTATTTGTTAAATCTTTTCAGAAAATCAAAAGTGGGTAAATTGTCAAACTAGTTGTAGTATTGAACTACTATTTATTGATCATGCCATCATCATGGAGAGACAGATATGATCATGAAGACCAAACGTCCACGTATTTATGTCATGACGACAATCTGAGCTGGATTTGAGGATATCTGTAACTGTAAATACTATATCCAATATTCATTTTTTTTACTTTGCAATTCGTTTTTGATTAAATCTAAAAATGCAAAAAAAATAAAAAATCACTACTACATAGTGTATCTGCATGTATAAATAGACATATATTTTTAAAAAGATGATTTAATACATACTGTACATAGTTATGAAGATATCATGAACATATATAGACAATACCAAATAAGGAAATCTAATATCGTAAAATATTTAAATATCAGATGAATACAGTACAAACTCTAAAGAAAATGAATCAAGATATTAGTACGATACCCATACGAATTTAGAAAAAAATGAATCAGATAAATGGATATAAAATCTGTAATATTATTTTTCTTTTTTTGGACAGCAAATCTGTAATAATAAGTATTGGATAAATAAATTGGCATGTGAGTTGTGATTGATATTTATGAACTGACATAGGCATGTGTTATAATCTCACCCACAGATAACCACGAAAAAGTAATAAATAAGAAAGGAATAAAAGGAAGATATTCTCCCGAAAGAAAGACAGAGAAAAAAGGATATTCTAATTAGAAACCTTAAGAATATTCTTTTTAATCCCTTTTATATCTCTAAACCTCTTCCCCCTCTCTTTCTTCTTCATTCATCATTCTCACTTAAGTTTCCCAGAAAATAAAAGAGCTATGAAGTTTGGTAAGAGTCTCAGCAATCAGATCGAGCAAACTCTTCCTGAATGGCAAGACAAGTTCTTGTCTTACAAAGAACTCAAAAAACGACTCAAACTCATCGGTTCCAAAACCGCCGATCGTCCCGTTAAACGACTCCGTTTAGATGAGTTTTCCGTCGGAATATCGAAAGAAGAGATCAATTTCATCCAATTGTTAGAAGACGAGTTGGAGAAATTCAACAATTTCTTCGTTGAGAAGGAAGAAGAATATATCATCAGACTAAAGGTAATATAAACAACATTTCGAATCCGATTCCTAAAAATGATCATCTCTTTTTCTAATGTGTCTCTGTCTGTACAAAAACAGGAATTTAGAGATAGAATTGCGAAAGCTAAGGATTCAATGGAGAAGATGATAAAAATCAGGAAGGAGATTGTTGATTTCCATGGAGAAATGGTTCTTCTTGAGAATTACAGTGCTCTTAATTACACTGGTAATTTAATTTAATTGCCTCATTAAGACTTAATCTTATTATTAGTAGTAGAACAAAACGTTGATGAATGGTTTGTTGAAACAACAGGATTGGTTAAGATACTGAAGAAGTATGACAAAAGAACTGGTGATCTCATGCGTTTACCTTTCATCCAGAAAGTTCTTCAGCAACCTTTTTACACTACTGACTTATTGTTCAAGCTTGTCAAGGAATCTGAGGCAATGCTTGATCAGATCTTCCCTGCTAACGAAACTGAGTCTGAGATTATCCAAGCAGAGTTATCAGAGCATAAGTTCATGGAGAGTCTTCATATGAAGAGCACAATCGCTGCCTTGCGGGTTTTGAAGGAGATCAGGAGTGGAAGTTCTACTGTTAGTGTGTTTTCATTGCCGCCTCTACAGTTAAATGGCTTAGATGAGACATGGAAGAAGATTCCATTGTTGGAGCAAGAAGCCAAATAGAGAGTGAGACAGAGGCACACTCGCTCTATTCCACTTTTTTATACAATAGAAGAAGCTAACAGATTAAACAAGACATTATCATCAATGTACACAAAAAGGCAGAAGAAACTATAGGATCATGTTTCTGGATATCATCTTTGGTCGGTCATAAGTCCTTAGGTTACACAAAACTGCAATGTAACTTTGTTTCTGTGTTGGGTGTGTTGTAGTTGATGTAATATATACCACTTCAGATTAATTATTGATTTCTTCTTTTCCAAAGTCATATGCTAGATATTTCAAGTTCTCTACTACTACATATACAAGTTCATAATCCTCTTCAAGAAGAAATGATGACTGCAAATGATACTAGTGACTCGATCTCAATTCAAGGTAAGACTTTGCATAATGCAACAGACCAATTGATTTCGTATTCAATCTCAATTCAAGTCCTTCAATTTTTATTTCAATTTTTTTGTTCGTTTTGTGATAGATATCAAAACAAGTTCTTATAAATAACACAATGATTCGCTACAAACCAAAACCAGAAACCAACACAAATTCTTAAGAAACCAAGTTGCAGAAAAGTGAATTACGTTACAAACTTGAAGAGAAGATAGTAGAATAATGGACGGTTTTTGATTTGGTAGTTGCCTAAACAAAACTTCAGTCAAAGCCTTCCCATTCGCGGAGACCCATCATACCGAGCAATCAATTCAGAGAATGCCTTAGATCAGAAGCTTCTCAATAGCATCCTGAAGAAATGTAAAAAAAGAGTTAATGATTAACCAATTCTGTGGAATCAATGATGGTTCAAGGTTATAAAGAGAGTACACAAGTGAGGGCTAAGTTACCTTGAGATGTTGAATCTGTGATTTCAATTGACTAGCTTCGTTAGATGTGACTGAACAAGCGATAACAGGTCTAGTCACACCACAGGCTCTTCCCAAGGCTTGCTTTGAAGGCACAAAGACATAAGGAACATTCTACAAAACATTCACAAAGAAAGTAAGAATATAGAAAACTAGTATATAAGAACAACAAAGCATTACAGAATCAAAAACATACAAGCTAAACAAAATCATAAAAGACAATCATAAAGCTGTCATTTTAAACTCCAACAAGTATGAAATCAGAGTTTAGTTAACAAAATGATATACAAAACTTGGCTGAACATTGGCACAAACTAATCAAACTATATCCTCAGCAAGTAAACTTAATTCTCTTCTATGAACTAAGGAAACAAATATCTCATTTGCTAAATAAACTGGTGTATAATAAAAGAGAAACCCAGAGAAAGAAGAAGTCAAACCTTATCCTCAGCAAGTAGGGGAAGATGAAGAAGAATCTCTAGAGGCTCAGCATCTGCAGCCATGACAACAAACTCGGAGATTCCACGATTAAGAGTCTTCGTAGCTGAAATGAACAAATTTAAATAAATCAGGAACAACTTCACAAACATTAAACTCAATAAATAAGAGAGACAAACACACATGAGTAACAAGCGGATACCTTCATTAGCACCCTTCTTGAGCTGCTTGTAGTTAGTAGCTTGTTGAACGAGGTCAAGAATTGTTATCGATAACTGAGAATCTGCAAGCGGATACGCTTTAGGGTTGACGACTTCTCCGGTCTGCAAGAAGAAACGAAAACAAAAACAAATTAAAACCCAAATCAGACAATCAAAGAGTAAGATTCCTTCGAAAACACTGCAAGATAATACCGAAAAGAAGAAAGAGGAAGAGAGAAGTACCATTTTCAGCTGCGATGTCTAGGGTTTCAGAGAGGATTAGGGTTTTAGAGGCTACGACTTTCTCAGCTTGAATATTCTGAATGATAACTTAGGCTTACGCTGTTACTTATATGCTTGTCGATTTTATACATCTTTTTAATGGGCCTGGGTGATGATATACTTCGGCCCATGTGAACTAACCTTAACCGACAGAACTAGTTTTGACTTTGGGAGTTTGGTTTTTTAGTTTCTTCTTTTGTCGGCGAAATTTTGATTAAAGCCCAAAAGGGTAACCATGACTTCACCTTTGTTCTTTTTGCTCGCATAAAACTGATCGATTATCCAAATTGACTGATAATTTTACAGCTACCACACACACAACAAACTTTTATTAACTGATGCTCTCATTAGTTCAATGAAATTAGTAAACTTGAAGTTACGTATGTGATTACTCTCTTCCTTTACGACAAAGATGCGTTTTATTAGCTGGTTCTGGTGTCTTATGCTCTACTAATTTCTATGGTTGAGCTTTATGGACTTGTCTCCACATTAAAATAACAGACACAATTTGTTCCAAATACAAGACCATATCCATAATCCAAAGAGGATAATATTCTACTCTTTCAGTTTCATCAACAACCCCTTGGAATCTTTTGCATACAGAAAAATGAGCATCCCAAAGAAGTAAAAATCTACAAGAACTGGATATGTAAGAAGTTGACACTCAAAAGAAAATGATCGACACACCCATCATGAAGCATCCAGCGGAGACCCAAGGGCTCAAACGCTCACCTGGTACAAGTGATGACAAAGCAAAGTTAAGCAACAGAATGTTCGGCGATGGAAAACAAATGGCAGTAAAAGTAGGAGGATATAGACTTAACTATATGCCATCATGCATATGCTTAAATAGGAGATCGACCATGGGTTTTAAAGCATTAGAATCTGGTATTCATGAGTTGAATTTATAGTACAATTGTTAGTAGCTGCATTGATTAGTAACGAGTTCTTGCTCCTAGAAAGCCTATCACTACTTTCTATAGAACACATGCAAAGAAATATTGTTCAACACAATGTTTTTAGAAAGGTTTTGAAATCACAAGAGATAACTGAGCTCCAAAGGGGTGAAAAGGCCTACCTATTCTAGCAGCCTTCCAGAAAAATCCTCGAAACCTGCAATAGTAATTAATCAAGCAATTTCTATCATTAATATGCATAGAACAAAGTGATGACTGAGGGCATTAGATGCAAGCTATAAATACAAAAAAAGCACTAGGATGAAGTAACATTTGCAATCTAAAGTAACAATATGCAGAGAAATCTGACAAAGCATCTTTAATTTGGCAAAAGACAATGCTTGAAAACAATAACCGGTGTCAAAGCTCCAAATGTGTTAGTGTTATCGGTTTTGAGAATAAAATTCACGAAAAAGGAGAACAAAGAAGGTACAAACCCAGTTTTCTGCTCTAAAATGGCAGGGAACTGCATCTTCAGATATGTGCATGTGCAGATCACAAGCAGCACCACCGTCAGAAACGAATGGAAATTGAACAAAGCTGACTGAATTTATCAAAGATAAACAAAACTCTTAGCTCAAAATCACTGAAATTAACAAAATTTAACAATGGAACAGAGAAGGCAATAACTACCATTGTATCGGATCACTGAAGCACTTGAGAAGCTAATAATTGTTTCCTTGAATCTGAAATAACCAGAAGAAAAAAAACAATAATGGGAATCACATGAGAATCGATTCGAAGACACAGACATGCCCAAGAAGAATCATAACTAAACACATGAAAAACTGAGCAAGTACAATTATCGTCAAAACCTAACAATTTATCACTACCGAGATTTGTAGAAGAATAATCAAGGGAATATGTTCATCTATTCGTCACTAATAAATCAGATTTACTATATATAGAAGCATCTGTGAATTTCATAATTATCAGATCATATAGTGAATCCAACTCCATAACGGTGACTCTCTCTCGAGAGAGCAGCAAATCAGAAAATTGAGAAATATCGATCGGTGGATGGGATGATACAAAAAAAGGGAACAGCAAACCTGAAGTTGAGCTGAAATCGATGCTAATGGCTAGAGAAATTAGGGTTTTGAAGCTTGAATCTTAGCAAAACAGATCAGCGAGACGTCAAGAGAGGGATCGAGAGACGGAGGAGAGAAACGTTCGCGTCAGAGTTATTCTCGTTTTCTCTACATATTTCCAATTCTACCCCTTTCTTCCTTTAAGTACTAAAGTCATTATGATTTCAAAGATTTTTTAAAAAAGAAAAATTGATAATATTATTTGAAATAAAGATGTTTTATAATAATCATCAATCCTTAATCCATAAAATCCACATTTCCAACTATTCAAAAAAGTGATGTTTGGGCTAGACACTAGAGTCTCACTAAACCATTGTAATCTACAAATCTTGAAGAACTAAACATGTTCACTACTTGTCTTTCAGCATTTACAATCTCTCTAAAGCATTGCGACCAGTACCACACAAGTTGATCAAATCCATGAGAACAGAGTACAAGACATCCAGAGACAAATGACCCAACAACTTCCTACTCTCCGACACTCCTTCCCTCTCCTCTGTGCATCCATTCTCCATCACTAGCCACCACGAGATGCATCCTTTTGCGTCTTCCGGGTTTACATGCGCCACCAGGCTCACTCTCTCCCCTTCCACTATCTCTAACGATAGTGACAGAAATTCCCTGCTCGCTTTTGTCCCTACCGTCCGTGCTTCCTCCAGTAGCCAACACACTATCTGGCTCGCCACCTTCTCAAATAAATAAACCGCGTGTTTAAGGGACCGTGTTGCTATAGACATGATCAACTTTAGGAAACGAAAGAACATACCTGTTGGAGAATCATCACGGGAAGGTCGGCCACGTCGCACTCGTATTTGTTTATAGAGAATAGATTGCAGGAACTGCTTTTGAGTAAGCCAACCACATTGGGCGTGCATTCCGCTTCAACACTAATACAATCATCCTTCACCACCACTTTTGTCCGGAACTGCGTCTTAAGATTCCTCTTACCATCAGGAGACTGGGTTTCAGACCTTCCTTGGGGGATGATTGATGGAGGAACAGTCATGAAGACAGTCCATGACGATGTCCGAGAATTCCATGTAGGATGAGATATCAGATGAAGATACGGGACCTTGCAGACCTGTTCAATGAGGAAGTAACCATTTTTTTTAAAGCATGATCAAAGATGACAACAAGTTTCTTGATAGAGAAGGATCATTCAATAAAGTTTAGCACATCAGGGAAAATACCACGCTTTCAAGATGCACAAGAACTCTATTTGAGAAGATTCTATGAGTCAAAGATAAGCAGAAATGGTCAAGAAGTCCGGAGTTGCTGTCCTTTTCTGTTTGATTGGATGCTCTGATACTTTTTGACTTGAGCTGATCTTTAGCTTTTCCAAAGGCATGCTCGTGAAAAATTTGTTGCAAGTATATTTCATAGCTGGTGCGATTAGGGAACCCTAGCTTCTTCAAGCGATAGTCTCCTCCTTCTGCTGGTTCTACTCTGCCAGATGATTCAATGAGCAAGGTTGCAGATTCCGACTTCTTGATGCTGGGATTTTTGCCTGATGGGTGGAGAGACACAAACAGAGAAGCTCCTTGGCCGATGCTCATTTCCATAAAATTTTCTCGTAGTCCACTTATGTTGAATCCCACACCTTCATTGAATGCTTCACGATTTAGCATGTCAAACAACTGGTAAGAAGACCAAAGAAGTGAGAAATAGTCGTGAAGAGATATACCAAGCGTACTACAAGATATATGACAAAAATACCACCTGCTCAGCAAAAATTGATTTATGCACCTCCCTCAGTAGCGAATGAGTTTCTTTAACATATTTGTCGTCACTTGCAGACAACTTCTCTGATGTTCCAGGGATATCGTGACCAGTAGTCGAGTCTATGTGCTCATCAGATTCGTTTGAGTTGCCAATCGGATTTAAGCCAACATACCCAAACCGAAGAGAGTACCATGAATCTTGGGGTACATTAATGGCCAGCATACCAGCTGAATCATGATCTACACGAATAGTGGACAGTGTAGATGGGCGAAAACCAGAAGTCGGATCATATAATGAACTGTCAGAAAGATCAATGGTGAAGCCCTCATTGCTGGCATTTGAAGCAAGCATGCGTTGTCGCTTGACTTTCCAGTTCCGCTGCAACCTATAAGCTTGTTAGTATAGCAAAAATAACCATTTGCACGTATAAATCAATCTCTATTTTGGAAGCTGAAGTCAGCTTATCATTTTATACAAATTATGAGCAATTTCAACGGAAATTCTCTAATTTGTGTTGGCATAATCTTAAGCAGTCACTACACAACAAAATGGATGTTCCTGAAGTACTGTACTATGCAGGTTCAGTAACAGAGACGGTGTAGAAGTCAAAATTTAGAACTTTTTCACATTAGACAAGAATAATAAAATGCTTTCACGTTTATCAGTCATAAGTCATAACATATTACAAAACCTACGTGCGTAATAACTCTACATCCAAAATTCGGACGCTAATTATCTGTGCACAACACAAATAGCTATGACATTGTAAGCTACCTAAAACTAGTATCAAGAATGCAAACAACAAATTCTTAAAAGTTGCAAAATAGTACTAAGGAAAATAGCCACTGACATTAAATGAAAAGCAAGTACTCGAACCTGATAAGAGCACCATAAAACCTTGCTTCACGATTGATTTTCTGCTCTAAAGCTTTTGCTGATTGTTTAAAGTAGTTTCCTAAATTCTGCAGAGGAAACAGATATTCAGAAGTGAGATAAGCATACCATCCAAAGACAATTATATAGTTAAAAAGCTCTTTACGAAACCAAGTTAATGTTTCCAACAGTTTCTCAGGATACTAAAAAGTGCCTAACTAATAACAATTACAAGAATCCTTCCATCTTTAAGCAAAGTTAAATTGCACATAAGAAAGTAAGCTACTGATTACCCGGTAGCCCTGCAGCTTGGTAGCAGTAGACACAGCAAGATCCGAGAGAATCTCATTCGGCATCGGCTTAGGTCTGGTCATCCCAGCAACTGTTACTGCATCATTTGCTTGGACCTTCAAAGATAAAATCAGAAGATAAATTGTTTAAGTTTTACTCTCTATTCAAATATCAGAAACCAAACTTCAGCTCCTTCCATTCAAACCAATAAAACAGACACTGTAAGAGCTATGAATATCCCAAAATTCTTATCTATTATCAACAAGAGTCACTCACTGTGTCGATAAGGTCAATGATGACAGTGAGCTCCTGATGAGCCAATTGCAAATTCTCAACCATTCCCTTCCATTTCCATTGCTCCACGCTATCCTTGGAGCTTTTCTTCTGCTTCTTCTTCTTCAGCTCATCTTCCTCTTCCAACGCCCACGCGAAGTCTATTCTCCGAATCAGCGATACTCTCTTATCATCGTAATCAACATCACTACACGTCAAAAACAAAAGGAATAATTTAGAAGCAAAACAATCTGGGAAGATTTTGTCTCGTTTCTCAAACACCAGACAACACTTACGAAGGAAAACGCTCGGCGCCATTTTCTTCGATAGATTCCAATCGTTTAATGGGAAGCCTGTCGAGAGAGATTTCCATGTCGCTATCCATATCGTACAGAAAAAAATCTTCCCGGTCAAAAATTCAGATTTTCTAGGTCGACGGTAACACAGTCCGGCCAAATCGCTTCAACGCTCCAAATCGGATATTTAGATCTAATAATCCGGGTCAAAAAAATTCCGGATCATTTTTACGGGTAAAGCCCATTAAAAGCCCAAAATATGTTGTACTCTGACTGTGCAAAACTCCTCCGTAAAACCCTTTCATTTGCATTTGGGAATCGATTGCTCTTCTTCGTAGTCGCCTTTGAATTCGCAGGTATTTTTTTGTTCTTCGCTTGATGGGTTCTCGTTGATTATCACTCGATTTCGTATCTGGATCTATTATAGGGTTTTCTCTTGTGTGATTCCGTGTAGTTAGAGATGGATGCTTCAGATTCGTTTTACTTTTGCTTCCATCATCGGATCAACTAAGGATTGCAGTTTTTCTGGTAGATTAAGTAGAAATGATATGTTTAGAGGATACAATCCTTAGTTTTGAATCTTAAAGTTGAATACTTTGAAGAGTTCTCTTTCATTTTCATCTAATGAGTTTTGTGTTAATGATCGGTTGTGAATTGCAGAGTGAGAAGCAATGAAGGTGAGATCATCTGTGAAGAAGATGTGTGAGTTTTGTAAAACAGTGAAACGTCGTGGACGTGTGTATGTTATATGCTCTTCCAATCCTAAGCACAAGCAAAGACAAGGGTTCAGTTCCTTTGCTTATGAAGGAATTACACCTTCCCCTTTGTAAGTGAATCTTGTATCTGGTTTTCGCTTTTGAGTAATTAGGTGTCTCATTCGGATTTTGGACGGGTTAAATACAGTGTATATTGACTACTGTGAATCACTTACTACCCAAATTTTGTCCTATAGAATCATTGAATGAAAAGTGAGGATCTATTTAGAGTCTGTTGAACAGTTACTAAAATACATTATAGTGGAACATCACACAGAAGCATGAAGCATGTGCACTTGTTTTCCTTCGCAGAGTTGAGAGTAACTTACTTAAAAAGTTATTTGGGATTGTAAAACAGGTTTGCTGAGCCGATTGCTAGTCAGGAGTTGGTGAGGCTGCCTGGTCAGGGGGTATCAGCCGGACTGGCATCACTTTTACACAAAAGGCCTATGCCAACAGCGTATTTCGGATGGAGGTCTGGTCTTGCATCCATTCTCTTCAAACAAGGAAATTAGGATGTCAGCATTTCCCTTTTTATTCTTCAGATTTGTAATCGCAGTTTTCTTCCAATTCCTATGAAACATTATTGTATATCTCTCCACTTTTACTTTGGTCAGTCGTATGCTCCTTCGAGACCTGTTTGATTGTGCCTCGCATGACCTGAACAAAGAGATATATTATGACACTCGAGTATTTGTTTTTACATTTTCCACTGGAGCATATGTTAGGGATCAATATGTTTTTCTTTTAGAAAACTCTGGTTAGTGATATCCACATCGATTACATGCCAAGGAAATGAGCAAATTGTGGTTGAATTTGTATTGACCGCGTACCAAGTAGTTTGAAATATGTTGTGGCTCATTTGCGCATGTTTATAGTCAAATTTCACTATTCCAAAATGAGGCTGCACAAAGCACACCCACTAAATGCGAATCAAATACAATGAAACTGGAGAGACGGAGACTTCTCAACGACAACGACCCTTCTCTTTCTCCACCGTTGAGCACTCGGCTCGTAGGTCCTACGTGGTGGTGTGAGAGGTCACAGGAAGCCCACTCTGATAGGCATATCCCATGGGCCCCGCTTCTGGACAGTACTACTTTTGGACATAACAAGCCTTCTTTATTACTTTTTGTTGTAGTTTTCCCTCAGTCAAATCGTTAACAGCTTCATTCCAAAAAAATCACCTCACCAATAATTGTCATACTCTTTCGTAATTTCCATTTTTGAGCTGCAATTTTAACCAATTGATCTCGAGAGATAACCATCATAATTGTGTTTCTTTCACAGGAAACAAAAAATACGAAAGGGATAATTAATCTACTCAATATATAAAATTCAGAAAGGATAATTTCTCAAAGGTTCAGGATTCCTTGCCAATGAAAATTAACATGATCTTAATATATATATCATTTGTTTACTTGGACTATATGACGTATTGGTCACGGTTGTTCTTGAATAATTGAGTTGTTCACTTGTCGTCTGATTAATGTGTTTGGTTGAATTCTAACTTTAAAGTTTTCAGTTAATTGTCTTCTTGCAATTTTTAGTTTCAGTATCGAACTTTTAATTTGAATTTGGTAGTTTCGGATTTATAATAGTATAAATTTAAGAATGATAGTAGAACTTTTATCAATAAATTGTCCTGAAATTTAGTTTGGTTTTTTAGTACACAAAGATGTATAGATGATGGTGTAGTATAAACCTGCAAAATCAAATTAAAATTTGCCGTTGAATTGAGCCAAAATAAGCACTTTCGTAATCCTTACATTAGTTGTACTATTTTTATCTTATTTTGACACGAGACGATTCGTTCAGATTCTCGCTGCTAATCCTTACATTAGTTGTACTACCGAAAAGTTAAAAGTTAGTATCAAAGACCAAAAAACAAAAACAAATACACTATTGGCCATGTTATCAACTTAGAAATGGGACCCAAAAAAAATCAAAAGATAGAAATGGTTATGGGCCAAAGCGTCAATTACAACATTCGTGAGCCACATGGAACCGTGAACCGTACAATCAAAGAAGGACCCACCCACCCAATTGATACTCAAATTACACATATACTTACAATTCAATTTTATTTATAAACAATATTTGTGTTTTTTGCACACATCTACCTATAACTACATTGATACGTTGTGCAAAAGCAATGAACGAATCTACCGTCCATCTGTTACATTTGCATTAAAAGAGTTTGTCCCACGTGTCATTTGTAGAAAGATCAGCCGTGAACCTATATTTTCTGGTGACACTGCCGTCCACTTGCAATTCTGCGACCTTCGTGAACTTAATATTCCGCGTTTTGTAACTTTTGTGCACGAGATTTTTATAGCTTAGTAGCAACGAGCAGAGAAGAATCCGCAGACCAATGATATACACAAGCAAAGTCAAATTAAAAATCATTTTGGTACACCACTTGGAAAATCAAACCAACCAAACAAAAAAAATCTCGGAGAAAGAACCAAAAACTAATTAACCTAGAAAATATTAATTTATGCTTAAAACATCCACCACGTGATTAAAAACTAATCGACGGCTGAGATTGCTTTTCCTTTACCTTCCTCTCTATTAAAAAGCACCGTCTTCACTTCTCATCCCCAGCTCAAACAAACCTGGAAAACAACAAATCTAAGCTTTCTTCTTCCTCTAATCAAAACCTAAGAATCTCCTAATTCAGATCCAGAACGAGAGATGCTTCTACGAAGCGCTTCAACGCCACTTCTAAACTCATTGGTTCATGTCTCGAGTCCAAGAGATTCTCCAATCGAAACCGTTGAATCTGTTCATCAGATTCAACGACACAGATCCATAACACTCTCTGCGTCTTCTTCCTCTTGCTGTTATAGCCCGATGTCTGTACACTCTAGCGACGATTCTTCAAGGAGGATGAAAAGAACGGCGTCAGATAGCGATCTACGACATTTGACATCGACGAAACCGCCGGTGAGTAAGTTTTTGAGCGGTGGTGCTTTGATGGAGGATGTGGATGAAGGAATCGGATTCGGTCTTATACGCACTTCGTCTTATGATGGTATAAGTTGGGCTTTGGATGAAGATACTGAGGTTGCTGGCGGTGGTGGTGGTGGGATGTTTCACGGTGGAGGAAAAGGAAGGAGTGGTGGTAGATCTGATGGTGGTGATGGAGGTGACGATAACACTGATGTTCATTATCGTAAGATGATTGAAGCTAATCCTGGAAATGGGATTTTTCTCAGTAATTATGCTAAATTCCTGAAGGAGGTACAGATTTGTGTACTTTCTAGATCTGAATTGAATTGAAATTTTGATTTGGCGATTATCATATTGAGATGTGTCGTATGATTGATTGAAACAGGTTAGAAAAGATTACTTGAAAGCAGAGGAATATTGTGGGAGAGCTATTCTGGTGAGTCCTAATGATGGGAATGTTCTGGCTATGTACGCTGAGTTGGTTTGGAAGATCCATAAGGATTCATCTCGTGCTGAGAATTACTTCAATCAAGCTGTTGCAGCTGCTCCTGAGGACTGGTAAGAAAAAGATTCTAACTTTATTAATCAAGCTCTCTTCTTTAGGACTTTGATAGTAGTTGTGTGACTCTTGTGCTTGAATTCTGACTAACGTACTTGTTGTTTTCTGCAGTTATGTACAAGCTTCGTATGCACGGTTTCTATGGGATGCTGAAGAGGAAGAAGAAGAGGAAAAGGAAGAGAGACATGAAGAAGAACTTGAGCATCAAACTTCTCGAATGAATTTCTTCACCGGACCTTCTCCAATCACGGCCATGTCTTAAACTCGTGGTCGGCATTACCATCCTTTATAGATTTAGATAAACGTGTCACGTCTATGATTTTATTATCTAACCCTTTTGTTTAATGTGAATTCTTTAGCTAAGCCTTTTTATGGGTATTTCTTTACTCGGTGTTAGAATTTGTCTCAGTTGTAGTAATACCACTGAAAGAATAATAAGATATGCAATAAACAATTTGCTTTTTGGTTGGTGTAAATGAGTTGGGGTTGTGATATTTGCTGACCGGTCATAGAACCAAGCCTGCACACACCAAACCTATTACAAAGGAGAACAACTATGAATGAAGATGACTGCTAGTTCTTCTTCTGATGCAGGAACTATGTAGGAATTCAGTGTCATGTTAGCCATTAGAAAGGCTGAGAATGTTCTCGTTAGGATAACGACCGGCGCCTCTTGTTAAAACCTACTTGAGTCCGTAAAATCATGTCGAAGAGAAACCTGGTAACATTAAGTCCATTTAGAGGATTTTTAAGCTCAGACAGATAGACAAGGGCAGTGAGCTAGCTGTCCATGAGACCTGAAGTTTGTAGACTTTGATCAGCAGAATAGGGTATTTGACTTTAGAGAAGCAACTTTCTGTAGCTGAGAAGCAACTTCCTGCCGCTGGCCGCTCTATCTTGCTCGATGTCAGAGTTAAACGCAGGGGTATATCAGGCTCGGCTCACAGGAGATGGGTTAGGGGGCAGCAAGAGAGTATAATCCATCTCTTTTGACCAAAAAACTTCAATTGAACTAGACCTATTTTTCATAACACTCTTTTAAGATTTACAAATTAGAGAAATAAATTCCTTTTTTTCTGTTTAAACTTTTAGGTATTTTATAAGGTTTGTTTTAAAATGATAAAATGTATAGGAAAGCAAATGCTGCGACAATCTTTCCTCTGCCTAGGCAACTTACCATCGCCCCTTGACGTTAGACGAATGAAGTTTCCCCATGGTGTGTTTAGCAATTCCTAAGCCGCTTTGATCACTATTTAGTGAGGCTGAAGCGTTACCTTTCTCATTTACAAGCGTGGAACCAAAATCACGCAAACCTAAGACCAAAATGTGTTTGAATATTTAACTACATTTGAAAAAAAAGTTAGTAAGCAAAATATTTTATTTTAAAAAATATTCTCACGAAAAAAAACACCTAGAATGTCATATTAAAACCCTAAAAAAATTTCAAGTAAACTCTAAACGTTATTAATAACTCCCAAACCTAAAGTTCTAAACAAATGGTTTATTTCTTTATCATTAGAGATTGTTTTCATTTTTTTGGTTAGATAATCTTTTAATTTTGCTTCCACAATCCACCTAACTCAATTAAAAATGATCATGTTTTTATTTTCCAATTTCCTTCTTCTTTTAAATTTCTTGATTTGAGAATCTGAAAATCGATTAAAAGTATATATATATACAAGATTACAAGTTGTAGAAAATTGTCAAAAGAAAAACACACATGAACAGAACAACCCTTTGACTTAAAAATAGCGCAATTACACTTCAGAATATATTTTCTCGGGATAACAATAAACAACAGAGAGATTTCTTCTATAAGGAAGTGGTAAATTTTTTGAGAAAGGAACACTGAAACAAAGAGAGTTCATGGCCACTCAAGGAGAAGCGACGTTCTCCGCGGCCGCGACGACGACGTCGAGCTATCCGACGGGAGGTGTTGGTGGCAAATTGAAGCGGCAATCGGCGAGGAGGCATGCGGCGACACCTTATTCTCGACCAACACAGAACCAGGTACAACGGAGGCCGTGGATCTCGAGAATCGTCGATCCTGCTTATCGGATTATTTCCGGCGGCGCTACCAGAATACTTCCATATTTCTTCTCGAACGCCGCCTCCGCTCCTGCTCTTGCTGCTCCTCCAGAGGATCAAAATCAACATCAAGGTTTTTGGTCTATCCTTTGCTCTTTCTAGTCTCGTATTAAGGCTTTTCTTCCTGGAAAATTTCTGCAGCTTTCGGGGTGTGTTATATCAATTGATCTCTATGGTGGTATATCTGTTCTCTGCTTAGGAGTATCTAGGGTTTTGTTGAAATTGTTTCGATGCTGTAAATTAGATGTGCCAATCGCCAGGATAGAAGAAGGTTCTTCTGGTTTTGATTCAAGTGGAATTTATAGAAGTTAAAGCTTCTCTGTTTGCGTTTTTGTTCATGACTTCTAATGGTCAAGTAAGATGATTTTGTCACCCAGTGTGGTCTTAGTCTTAGCCTCTGTTAGTTTTTTTTTGCTAGCGAGACACATTGATACTGACCAGATGTATGCTCTGGTGTTACTAAATTTCTTTTAGTGTCAAGTGAGTGATGGGTTTATTACTTGTTGGCTCAAAAAGTAGTGTTTGTAAAATATATAGTGCAATTGTTATCTCGACTTTGTGCAATGTATTTACAATTTAGTACAGAGAGATGAGTTATTCGTTCGAGCTGTCATTGTTTAACATTTGGCTCTCTTTATACTAGGTGAGTTGCAGAATAATCCACAGGACAATGATCCCAGTGTAACCCCAATTTCAAATGTAAGTGTCTTTCAACTACTCCTCGCTCTTTTCTTAAACTCAATTGGGAACTTACTGCTTTCGCTAAGGTGATTTTTTTTGAAGCATTATTTATCATGCTGAAGTTCTATTCAAAGGAGTTGTTGGTATCTTTGACACTTTGTTGTTAGGCGTTAATTTCTCAACTGATATTACATTGATATCTCAATTTGAGCGAGGTGTTGTATGATGAGAAATCGTGTTTGTCTTATCGGTCTGTTTTATATTGCAGCTGATTTAATAGTATAAAGAATGTGTTACCAAAGAATACATTCATGCAATTTTCTTCTGTGAGATTCTGGTAATATAAATGTATAACACAGATCTTTGCATAACCTAAGAATGATGTAATCTTACTGTTCCGTGCTCTTGCGTTGGATTTTTCTCTTGATTCCAAGTAAATATCACAATTTTATTCCCTCCTCCTATTCATTCTCTCGTCATTTAATGCCTGCTTTTGTGATTTGTTATGATGGCATACATCATTTTCTCCCATTAATTGATTCGAAAAACTTTTCAGAAACCGGAGCCAGCATCAATTGAAGTGGGAGGTCCTAGTGGTACTGCAAACGTGAACGAAGGCAATTTCAGTATCAGTGCACAGAGAAGAGGGAAAGCAGCTTTAAATGACGACGTTGCAATCTCGGAGCTTGAAAGGCTAATGGAAGGAAAAACGTTTTCACAGTATGTTCTTTAAGTTTGTTACATTAATTGCATTTCAAATGATGCAGATGCTTGATGGAAATGTGCTTCCTTTTACTTGTTTTTTTTGTTAATGCTTATATTCACGTCTCCGTCATTAGTATCCTATTGACTGGCTGCTTATTTTTCCTTGCCTTTTTGTTATCTTTTCCTGACAGTTCTGATTATATACCATTTTTACACTGACATCTTTTAATCTCTATGCAGAGCTGAAATTGATCGTCTCATAGAGATGATAAGTTCGAGGGCTATTGATCTACCTGATGTCAAGAGAGACGAGAGAAATTTGGAGATTCCTTTGAGAGAGGGAGCCAAGAAAAATATGAGTTTATTTGATAAGGCAAAAGAGCCCATTGGTGGCAAGGATGCTAATAGTGAAATATGGGCTACACCAACCCCACTTGCAAAGTCAATAGTGAGTTGTTTGCTATCCAGCCTTTTTTGTTAGGACGTTCTGATGAAACTAGCATTAACATGAATTGCTTAGGCTATTCCAAGTAGCCGGAAAATTCTAAAAGTTTGTTTGCAGACTATAGGACTAATTTGAGGTTGGTCTGTCTGTGAAAACTTATGAAGAAATATGTAAACAGGAAGAACTATGTAATTTCACATATTTGCTTCATCAAAGAGTTGATGTTTCTTACTTCCCTGGTCCTTGTTTCCTTATTATTTGATTTTTTTCAATTTACTCACTTTTTTCGCGTTAACTTTTTTCGTAGATACTTGACGGAGACAAAATACGAGATGAAGTTGGTCTTTCACCGGCAGAACTTGCCAAGGCATATATGGGAGGTCAGACATCATCAAGTAGTTCCCAAGGTTTTGTAGCAAGAAATGAAAAGGATTGTTTAGATAGGAGTATGCTTGTAGGGAAATCATCACTTGCATCACCATCAAGCAAGCCTTCTGCTTGTTGGCCTGGTATCAAGTCAAGTGAGCAATCTGGTTTTGCAACTCCTCAAAGCCGACGAGAGAGCTATGGGCTTCAAAATTTTCCAAGGACTCCTTATTCTAGAACCATTCTTTCAAATTCTAAGTCAAAGGTGTGTGGAGTTTTTCTTATTACTTTTTACTAAAGATTTTTGGTATATTTGAGCTGTTCCTTTTTTTTTTGGCTCAGTTGATGCAATTGCAGAACGATAGTAGCAAGCACCTAAGCAACCTCCAGTCTCCCTCTCAAAGTGTGGAGAGAAGATATGGCCAGGTAAACTCTCTCAGTGGGCTCTATAATTCTGATTACCTGTAAGAGGTTATTTCATAAATGTGCGCTTACTATTTATTTTTAGACTTCTAAGACAATATTAAAGAAAGTATTGTATTCTTCCCAAACATTTTGACTTCCAAACTCCTTAAGCAGAGGTGTTGGATGGCTTATGGTGTTAGGGAATCTACCTAAGATGGGATCTTAAGCAAAGGAACTGTAGCAGTCAGTTAATTGTTTCAAAGTACTGTTCTTGCCACTAGATCGATGGAAATTGTTTTCTATTGGCTTAACCAGTGTTTGATTGGTTATCTAATGTATACTTAAAGAATGTGAATGAAACGGTGGTTGATGTGATTGAGGAACAGAAGAATAGATCAAGTATGCAATTGTGTGGATGACTTAATTTTGGACACCTTTACCTTGACTTCTCTGAAATTATTTTCGTCTAGGCATTCATAATGTCGTCCTCTAGGTCTTGTTACCTTTTGTAAAACTTGGTTCTTAATTAGAGTCATCACTATACTACCTTTTGAATCTTTCCTGGGTTCCGTCTATCTTCCTCAGTTGAAACCTGATAAACCACTTTCTAATGTGCACAGCTTAGCAAGGGAAGGGATGGTGGACTTTTTGGACCCAGTAGAAGAACTCGTCAGAGCGCCACGCCGTCCATGGTGTCTCCTTATTCACGACCTTCCCGTGGTGCATCTCGTTTTGAAAATTCTGCTATCATGAAGAGCTCTGAAGCAGGGGAATCAAGTTACCTATCTAGGTCCCAGATAACAACTTATGGTAAGCATAAAGAGGCAGAAGTTGGTACCCTGACTGTGCCTACACATTCTAGTCAGATTGCTAGGACAATATTGGATCACCTTGAACGGACCCAATCCCAATCCACCCCAAAAAATAAAACTGCCGAGTTAAAGCTTGCCACTTCCTGGAGACATCCACAGTCTTCGAAAACCGTTGAAAAAAGCAGCTCGGACGTCACCAATGTGAAAAAGGATGGCTCAGCTAAATTGCATGAAGATATCCAGAACATTTTCTCTCAGAATCAGCCATCCTCTGTTCTTAAACCACCTGCAACTACCACTGGTGACATTCAAAATGGAATGAACAAGACCGCTTCAGCGACAAATGGAATATTCCGTGGAACACAAGCAGCAAGTAGCGGTGGTAACGCACTCCAATATGAGTTTGGGAAGCCTAAGGGTTCTCTTTCCAGAAGCATGCATGATGAGGTACTTTGAGTACTCGTCTTTTTTTTCTTAATGCATCTTGCATCATGTTTTGGCTTCTGAGTGCGAGGAACCTTGATATACCCCGTAACATAGGAAGTAAACAAGCTTAATGAGTTTTTCATTCGTTTGTGACTTTAAAACAACCCAGATCTCTCCGGAAACTGGAGAATGGTAACATTTGTGGAGCTATATATATCTTTGTTGACCGTTTGAATTTTGATCTTGTGGCAAATTGAATTGCAGTTGGGTACTTCTTCTCAGGACGCTGCAAAAGCTGTTCCCTATTCTTTTGGAGGGGAAACTGCAAATCTCCCCAAACCACCATCTCACTCACTGGGAAATAACAAACCGGTACTTCCATCGATCTCAGTAGCCAAGCCCTTCCAAAAATGGGCAGTCCCTTCGGGTTCAAACGCTGGCTTCACATTCCCGGTCTCTTCATCTGATGGAACAACATCATCAGAGCCCACAACTCCATCCATCATGCCCTTCACAACAAGCCCACCAGTAGCAAGTGGTGGTGGTGTTGCCATTACGAATCATCACGAAGCGAGAAAAGATTACGAGATTCCTCAATTTAGTTTCGACGGCAGCAACAGAAGAGGAGATAAGTCGCCCCTGGTGTTTTCGTTTCCCTCTGTAAGCGAAGAGGTGGTCAGTGAGGATGATGATGCGAGGTTTGGTATCAAATACACATTTGGGTCAGAAAAGCCGGAGAGGATATCATTCAGCTCAGCAGGAAGTGACGGTGTCTGCTGTTAAAAGACAAGGACAACGGTCTTTGTTTCTTGTATGTTTTCCAAAAAAATTTCCTTTTTTGTTTTCTCGAATTGTTTTTGCTTCTTTACTTTTGAGAGTAGAATTTTGTGCCTAGATCATGAGTTTTGATTTCTATTCATTTGAGGATTGATTTCTTTATGAATCCGATTTTTATAAAAATAAAAGGTTAATCGAGATTTATAGGTCGAAAATGTCATTTGATTACTTTAAAATAATACTAACTTTTTACGTTTTAAGTATTTTCTCTCGTATATCCTTAATGTTGGAAGAATTTGATTGGTGAAAGCAGAGTTGTAGCAATATAAAATTGATGTAATTAGCAGAGTTTGTGGTGGGTTCGAATTAGAGAACAAAAGATATGCCACGTTATATCGTCCCCGCGTATTAGCCACAATCTATCGAAGACGCAGCAAAGTTAAAGCTTCTCTTATTTTCCAGACGAACACTCGTGTGTGTGGTGGTGGGTGTTCCTGATCTGATCTTCCTTGACTGTACTTGTAACCAGGGTTTGTTGAATCCTCATGTGCTCGATTCTTGCTAGGTTTCAGGTTTTGCAGCCACCACAATGGATGAGAAAGAAGAAGACCCGATTTCAGTTCCTTCTCAATCCCAACTCAAAATTCGTCTTTTTTCCTCGCGCGATTTCTTCTTCTTCTTCTTCTTCTTCCGACAACAACAACGATGGTTCAGTTTCATCTTCCAGACAAAACAACGTACTATATTATTAAAACCTTTCTCTATCTCTTACAAATCGTATACGAAAATTCTCCACTCTTTGTTTGTACTCACATTGATGGAATTTCACTTTTGCCCCTGCTTTGAAACAGCGACAGATGGGTTATGATCCTTCAGAGGAACTCTTTGGTGTTGATTTCAAGCCCAGGTCAGACAATTTCAAAACCTCTTTTATACTGAATTCACGATCAATTTCATGAAACAGCTCTAAACTCAAAACAACTATGAAGCTTCTTAATGAAAACAATCACTAGTTTTCTCATTCTTTTATAAAAGCAAGAGTATGATAATTTTGGCATCTGCCTGCAATGTCTTATTTGAGTTAGGATCAGACAAGTGGAAGTCCTAAACAATCTTTCATAAAAAAAAATAGAAAAACCAAGCATGGATGCATAAGTAAACTAAAACGTAAAAGACAAGCATGGATGTAGAAGTAATCTTGAAAATAGAATAGTGGAAGCATTAAACAATCCTTCATAAATTCAAGAAATAGAAAATCCTAAATAAAAATAAGAAAAAAACATAACATTCCAGCCTCCCAAAGTAAAGTCTTGTCCTCAAGGCTTGCTCCTGTGGTAGTGTAGTCTATTCTTCTTACATAGCACGTATCTCTCCATCCATGATTGCCTTATCCTCAGAAGTCATCAAAGATGGAGTACGGCTGATAGCCGGGATAACAAAGGCCTGTTCCTTCCATGTCAAAATATTCTTGGTGCGACGAATATTGGCGTCTACCCTTTGCTCGGTTGTTAAAATTCAACTCTCTCTCGATTGCTTTTGCGGTGCGTATAGCCATCTCTGGTCCTTCAGCATCGTTTGGTCGGAACATCACCCGGATTTCTTCTTTAAGTCCATTAAGAAACATGCCTTTTACAAGTTGGTCCTTATTACCTATTTGAGCTGCCCGAGCACGGAATTCATTAGCGTACTCATCTACGGATCCTGTTTGTCGAAGTGATGCCAATTGTTCTTCAGGAGAGGCCGTAATATCTCCTCCTCCAAATTCTTCTATAAGCTCAGTTTTTAGTTGAGACCATGTTAAAGTCGGGTTCTCTTGTCGTAGACATTGTAACCAGAGTAGAGCATCACCTTCCATACTCCTGAATGCAGTGTCTACCTTGCAAACCTCTGGAGCGAGTTGCAAAGTAAAGTAAACTTCAATGATTTCTAGCCATATGAAGAGATGGTCTCCATCAAAACTTGGCATCTCAATGTCCTCCTCAAGGACAGTTGCAGATTCTTGTTTAGAATGCGACGATTTTGAAGCCGAAACCATCCTTGTAAACTCCAAAATAGCATCCTGGATCTCTTTCTGTCTCTTATGAAACCCAATAAATTCTTCATGCAAGGCCTTGTGGTACTTTTCTATCGCGATCAAACGTGACTCAATCCTACTGGTAGTCATTCCTCAAGTTCTTATTTGCAGGTAGTTAACAATCACGGTCACACAGAACCCCACGAAAAGCTCTCTTTATTGCAAGACTCAAAGAAACCCAAAACGTATAAAACTCAAAGCTCTCTCTAGCTTGTATGAGTCTCATAATCGAGACCCTATCTTTATTTATACTAAAACGTAAAAGCAAAGCACTCTACTAATAGGAAAAAAAAAAAAATGCCAAAATGGAAACTCTTTGAAGTTTGAGGAAAAAAAAAACTC
>Ga0041059_1000634_pt1 | contig 27234 bp, 22 predicted proteins | sample AraColnosormetaG_FD_56232 | JGI IMG/M metagenome (GOLD analysis project Ga0041059, IMG submission 56232) | Arabidopsis roots microbial communities from North Carolina, USA - Col MF nosort | ecosystem: Host-associated > Plants > Roots > Unclassified | place: USA: North Carolina | collected... | reverse complement strand
ATTTTTTTTTTTTTTTTTTGGAGTTCTATCTTGTAAATTAGAGTAAATATATATTTATATTGGGATTGATTTGCATTATTTTTTTCCATTGTAATTCTGTACACATTTTGATAAATGGGAATGATTACTACAAATTTACTTATCTTTTTTACAAAAATTTAAAGGTTTCTGGTAACTTAAAGCTGATAATACGCTACTACAAAGTTACTTATCTCTACTTTTAAATTCAAAGGTTTCTTTTAAGTTAAAACAGAAATAATTATCAGTTTCATATGTTATACAATAACCTATGACTATTTTAGATACTTTCTAAAACCTAAACTTGTATGTAATAGATCTCTTCTCATTTGTTCGGAGCCCAATGAATCCGCTATATTTGGAACTAGAACTTTTTGTTTGGGCAACAAAGAACACACACCCTTAAGCCTATCAAGCAAGCTTATATATTAAAGTTTTGAGATGGACTATTTCTTTTAGACGAAAAAAGAAAAGAAAAAAGAGATGGACTATTTCAATTTGATGATCAAAATGATGCAATAATTTTTCAAGTAGGTCATTATTCTCCAATATGTATGACGATTTGTTCACTTCATAATCGATTAATTTATTCTATATTTTTTTAGTTCATCGTAGTTTGAGTTGTTACACCTATTTGTCAAAAATCAAGTTTACTGTATTAAACGTTTTTGTAAAAAACAATTCAGGCTAAACGCTTGAGTAGTTTAGCAGAGGATGCAGAACTTGCAAAAGCGGTTGGTTGCAAATGTACTAGTTATGCGTTGTTAAGCAATTTATGACTAGTTTAGCAGTTAGAAAAAAATACATTTGCGTAAAATTTATAACTAGCTAACAAGAGTTGTAATAGCAGTTTAACAAAAAATTACCAAAAACACATAATATTTTATTTTATTTTTGGTTAAACTGGAATTTTCATTAAAGTATTTTTAAAAGGTTCATACAACAGAGAATTCCAAAGAAAATATAGTCTCTTTGCCTACTGCATTAGCTGAAACATTAGCTAAACATGAAATAAAGCAGACTTTAAAAGATAGGAGTGAAAGACACAAACAGGTAATACCATGAAGTATCCCCTGAAGCTCATTCGTTGTGGTCTCTGTATTGAGCAAACTGTAATGGAGGTAAATTCCATTCGCAACGCTGCAGTCAACGCCGATTTAATCGCAAGGGCTTCGACAGCTAAGGCCGAAGGTGTATGAAGTCGAGAAGACGAGCCCTGATGGATAACTCTTTGGTATTGAGTCTTAAAAATCGATCCCATACCACAAGAGCCAGAGGACGCGTTCCAAGCCGCGTCCGTGAAACAAGTAATATTGTAGAAACCAAACACTATATTATTATAAGAGAATTTAAATTCTGATTTAAAATTAATTCTATTTTTTTTTCTTTTTCCTTCTTAAAACTTTATTACGTACGTTACGTTTGTTCGTTTTTTACAAGAGACCATAAAAATGGTGGACAAGTCTGATACATAGCCCATTGATCAGTATATGATAATACGGTCTTAGCTAGAAGATCCGCACATTTATTTTGTTCCCGAGGTCTGAAAGAAAATTTGATCGCCGTGAAGCTCTGCGCCCAGCTCTGGATAGTTGCAAGGTAATGACGTAGTCGTGGGTTTGAACCTTTCTCCTTTATGTATCGGTTAATGTTCAAGTTATCTCCCTCAAACTCCATCCTCGCATAACCAAGAGCCGATGTGGCTTGTAAAGCCCAAATTAAAGCTGAGCACTCTGCTTCTTCAGCGGTGAGGCGGCCTTGATATTTTCCCATACCACAGTGTAGCACCGTGCCATGTGAGTCTCTAATTATCCAGCCAAGTCCTGAATCTTGATTTCCCTCCCGATGTAAGGCGTCATAATTACATTTGAGCCATCCTCTATTCGGTTTGCACCACTTCGTAATACGAGAAACTCCTTGTTGGTTTGTCTCCCTCTGCTCCTTGTCGATGGACCTGTTATCCAGCCACTCTTTTGTATCTTTAATAGCTTGTTCCACAATTTCACTTGTGGATCTATTGACTCGGTTGAATACCAGATCATTCTTTCTCTTCCAGATTCTCCACATTAACCAGAAAGGTAAATAGCGAGAAAAACGGTTTATATTTTTATCAGTGTGCATCTGGAAGAGAAGAGTAAGCTTATCATGGACAGAGATGCCTGTGTTACTCAGATGATTGGTCGGGAAGCCTGCCGCACGCCATACCATTGTCACCTGGGGACAAGAGAAAATGGTATGGTCATTTGTTTCCAGCTCTGTACAGCACCTTGAACAATAAGGATCAACATTTATGTTCCGCCTACGAAGATTCTCTACTATTCCAATCGCATATGAAGCATAACGCCAGATGAAATGTTTTAGCTTTGGTGTGACGTCTAACTTCCATATAGTTGATGATGAGAACCCGGAATGCTTTGCTAATGGTGGTTGTGGGGTTTCATCATTCAACGATTCATTTAATGCAGTCCAGTAACCGGATTTGACTATGTAATTTCTCTCTTTTGCAGGGCTCCATAAGTATGTGTCTTCTGTTGGGTACTAAGGTAGATAGTTTTTGTAGACGAGATGATGATCGTCCGGTTCAATGAGTTGAGTGATTTTAGTCTCATCCCATTGGCGAGAGATAGGATCAATGATGGCCTCAACCTTAGTATCGACATCAACGTGAGGTAACACTTTGGGCGCTCGAGGTGGTACGGATGGTAACCATGGATCGGTTCCCAACATGGTCTTCTTACCATCACCAATGCTTATTTGTATGTTAGTTCGTAACAGATCGCGACCGAAACGGAGAGAGTTCCAACCATAGGAGGGTTGTGAGCCTCGTGTCGCGTCAAGGAGAGAGCTATCCCGGAAGTATCTAGCTTTGAGTAACCGATAAATTAAGCTAGTAGGACGTTGAACCATTTTCCATACCTGATTCGCCAATAAGGCCTGGTTAAAAACATGAAGATCTGTAAACCCAAGTCCCCCTATCTTTTTTGGTGTTGCCATCTTCCTCCACGCCACCCAAGGCATCTTGTTCTTCGTCGCTGTTGAACCCCACCAGAACCTTGCAATCATGCTATCGATTTCCGAGCATAGCTCCTTAGGGAATTGAAAACAATTCATGGAATAGACTGGCATAGCATACGCAACTGCTTTGATTAATGTCTCTTTCCCAGCATTTGATAAAAACTTTGTCTGCCATCCATTTATTTTCTCTTGGACTTTATCCTTGACATACTGCAGCATTTCTTTTTTCTTTCTTCCAAATTGTTCTGGGAGACCAAGATATTTTCCACCACCACCGATATTTGGTATCTGTAATATCTGCATGATGCTATCCCTTGTATGCTGGAAAACACGATTCCCAAATGTAATAGACGACTTTTCAAGGTTTATCGTCTGTCCGGAAGCAGTCTCGTAGTCTTTAAAAATCGCAAGCAGATTTGAGCTATTTTTATGGTCCGCCTTGAGGAAGAAGAGTGAGTCATCCGCAAATAGTATATGTGAAATCTGAGGTCTTCCATTACTAACGCGTATACCTTGGATTAATCTCTCTCTATTCGCTTGTGTTATCATCGAGCTTAGAACGTCCGCACATAAGATGAATGATTGTGGCGACAGAGGGTCTCCTTGCCTCAGTCCGCGACTTGCTTCAAAAAGTCCATATGGGCTTCCATTGATTAAAACAGAGAAAGAGACTGAACGAACACATACCATTATCCACTTTATCAACTGTGACGCAAAACCCTTTTTTCGTAGTACACCCTCCAGAAAATTCCATTCAATCCGATCATATGCTTTACTTATATCAGTTTTAATGGCCATATATGAATTAGCACACCTTTTTTGGACTCGTAGAGAGTGCATGATCTCATGAGCAATGAACACATTATCTGTGATGTATCTTCCTGGTATGAAAGCTGCCTGATTTTCTGAAACCACCGAAGTCATCACATTCTTTAGCCGTCTAGCCAGGATTTTGGAGATGATTTTGTATGTAACATTACAGAGACTTATGGGGCGGAAGTCTTTCATTCTTTTGTGGCATCGCTCTTTGGGATCAAGCAAAGATTTGTGTGATTCCATTGTTCTAGCATTTTACCTGTTCTAAAAAAAGTTTGAACCTCTGATACAATTGCGGGGCCTACGATGTTCCAATAATTTTGGTAGAAAGCAGCATTGAAGCCATCTGGGCCATGTGCGTTTGTAGCTCCAATTGAGAAAAGAGCTTGTTTAATTTCCTCCTCAGTAATTTCATGTAACAGAGCCATATTCGTTTCTTCTGTGACGACTGGTTGAATATAGCGGAGAGCACTGCTAACGTCTGGCTGTCCACCACTCGAAAACAAATCACCAAAATATCTGACCGCTTCATTGGCTATATCACGATTCCCTCTAAATTTTGTGCCGTTGACATCGGAAATAGATGTGAGCCGGTTCCTTGCAATCTGATTCTTTGTTACAGCATAAAAAAATCTCGTGTTACGGTCTCCTTCATTCAACCATTGATTCCTGCTTTTAACCTTCTATAAAATTTCTTCGTCTTTGTAAGCTTGAAGTAATTCTTTACGTAAAGCACGAATTTTTTCCATAGTGAAAGTGTGATCTGAATGAGCCTCATCAATTGCCTGAGTAAGTTCTTTGATTTGATTTGCTGAATTGGTAGCGTTGCTTCTCTTCCACGCCGATATTTCTCTTCTGCATATTTTAATTCGCTCATAGACCGTTCCCTCATTATTCTGCATATGTTTATTCCAACTCTGACAAATGACTTCTTCAAATTCTGGAATTCCCGTGAGTCTTGTATCAAATTGAAAAGGTTTGAAGCCTTGTTCGGTTGTGCGTCGAATGCGTATGATAGCTGGCCTATGATCAGATTCGATCATCTCCAAGTATTCCACTTCTGAAGCCGGATACGTTGCGCGCCAATAATCATTTGCCATTGCTCTGTCAAGCCAACATTCCACTGTGTGAGATCTTCTTTTACCCATCCACGTCATGTTATTTCCTTTGAAAGGGAGATCTTTAACTTTGCATATTTTGACTGTGTTTCTGAAATCCAACAAACTCCAATTCTCCCTTACTCTTCCCCCTCTTTTCTCATTAGGATGTAATATCTCATTGAAGTCGCCACATAATAACCAAGGATCGAATCGATTTAGAGCAATTCGTTGAAGTCGTTCCCAAAGGATGTGCCTTAATTTGCGATTGGGATGCCCATAAACACAAGAGAAGTAAAAAGACACACATCTTTATTACTTATCTTACAATCAATGAGTCTTGCATCAACATCATAAAAAGAAACTGAAATAGACTTGTTCCATAACAAGGCTAAACCACCCCCAATTCCCAAAGGGGAAACACATTTCACGTAATCATAACCAAGTTGAGCTGCCACATCTCGGACGACGTCATTCGAGTTCTTTGTCTCGATCAAAAAGAGTAAGTCCGGGGAATAAGTTGCCTTGATTCCCTTTAGGCGTCGAACTACCAGGGACCCTTTTAAGCCCCGACAGTTCCAAAAGGCTGTATTCATGGCGGCTCCGGTGGCTTCTGGCCCACCGTGCCTTCTCGGTTGGTTGTTGGGGGGGGGTCTGAGTGAATCTCCCTGCTGTGGATGATGATTGTGTTGGTGTAGTCGTTTGCATCAGAAACCAGTTACGTAGTTCAAGTGCCTCCGATTCCCTCCTCTGTCTTTTGACAACCTTATGTTCTGTTTCCTTTGTACCATAACCTTGTTTCATCTCACAACACACAAGTGGGAACACAGAGATGTGTTCTGCTGAAGGAGTAGGCTCCATCTTTCTCTTCTTAGAGGAAGATTGATTTTCTTCTTCTGCACCACTATCTGTGAGATGGTTAAGTTGTTGTTCTTGGTCTGCATTAAGATTGTCCGTCATTCATCCTGGGTGGACGTCTGGTTCGTCGTCCTCATCATCAGATGGTGGAGGCGGAGGAAGGTTGGCTCCGAGGGGACATTCGGTCGCTTCATGAGTAATCATTCCACAGTTTGAGCAAAAATTGCGGAGCTTCTCATATCGGAACTTGAGTATACATGCCTCATCGCCGAATTGGAATAGGCGTTGGAAGCGTAACGGATCATCAATGTTCCAAAGGAGCTTGACCCTGACGAAATCAACGAGAGTCGTTCCATCAGCGCTAAAATCCGTTTCCAGGAAATGACCTAAGCGTCCTCCAATGGACGTGACCATTCGTTCAGTGAGGAAGTGGAGAGAGATTCCTCTTATCTGAATCCAAAAAGGAATTTGTTTCAGATCTTGGTCGGTGTGATTTGGGTTCCATTTCTGGACCACACACATCCATTCATTGAAGGACCAAGGACCGCGTCTCAGGACCGACGCCATCGAATCTTCAGATTGGAAGAGGAATTGGATCTTACGGGAGTCCAGAATACGACTTGAAACTTCCTCACCAACACCCCATAGACGGGGTAAGGCACTCGCCATTGCTCGTAAGTTCTGCTTCCTTGGATTCACCGGTTTCACAATTAGACTATAGCGGGTTTAGCTAATCGCCTCTTCACACAAATCAAAAGGGAGATTGATCGCTTCATCTTCAATTCCTAGTGCAATTTCTTGCAGTCTGCCATGATTAATATGAACAAAGGAAATTGGCTTATTTCACTCTGATCAACCCATTGGCTCCAGAGACATTCACATAGTTTAAATAGGTATTGGGTAGCGTCAGTTATGCGATTGATAACTGTAATACCGTTGATCAACTCTGAAGGAACCGCCGATAACCGGCGACAACCGCTTGTCAAGAAACGATACAAAGAAGAGGCGAAGATGAAGAGATACGATCGCAAGAAAAATCGCCTCTCTCTCATCATGATTATAGAATAAAATTAATTCTATTTAATATTTATTTTAAGAGGTTAATTTTGATATATTTTTATATACAAAAATATTTTATAGTTATTCTCATATTTTAGTTCATTAATATATATATATATATATAATAATAAAATATTTAAAAAATTTGTTATGATATTATTTGATAAGATAGAATAAAAAAAAATCTTTTAAATTATTATTATTTGTAACTTTTTAAATTATTATTGTAGATAAAATATAATATTTTTTCATCATCTGGAACCGTGCGTTGTCAGAAAATATTGTTGAGATTTTCAGAAGGTTGAGCGAACAGACTCATAGAGTGTACATATACATATATGGAGATACCGAAAATTGTGGTATAACTAGTGCATCATCTCAGCCAAAACATTAGAACATTAATTTTTGAAGCAAATTTTCGTGGTCCAGTCTCTATTTAATTTACTGGGAGCCTCCGAAAAATTCTTTTGGACGTTTAAGAAAATTTTCATTTGACCGGAACCTATTGGAATACGAAATCAAATATCTTTTTTTTTTGGTATTTTAGGCAATCTCTCAACTATGTAATCACACATCTATTAGAATAAATACTTCAGTTTAGATTTTTTTTTGAAAAAGTGATATTTTTGGGCAGAAAACGTTGAATTATGCCATTTTATTTACTTTTGTTTCCTAGACCTAACTCCAGTCACATGGAGTCATAGCTTCACATCACATTAAAAGGTTTAAAATGTGTGGGGTTTTTAAAAAGATTTGGTGTATATAGATGTAAGAAATAAACGTAGATTTATCAGTACGATAAGAAGTAAATTTGAACTATATACATCTTTGGTTTTGAGTGTGGTTTAAATTTGATTTAATAAGATGTGCTCTAATCTTTTTTCCAACTTCGTTGGTGCAACTACAATTGTACTACAAAAAAGTTGAATTAAATCACTTAAATTGTACTACAAAACTAAGTGATACTATATTAAATCACTTATGTATAAATATGACAAATATAGCTGATTAGCATCAATTATAATAACTAATGTTTTTATAAAATGTTTTTGATACAAATCTATATATTTACATCAATAAATAATATACTAATTTGTTATTTACATTAAAACATCAATTAAATAAAATATACAAAATTAGTATCAACAATAAAATGTTGCTAGTTTTTTGTGACAGCAAATAAAATGATTTTAATTAACTCCTATCGATTACAGAAAAACTGTGTAGCCCATCAGTGTCCCGTCCATTTTGGACTTGCAGCCATACATGTTGTCTCATGAAGTATGAGGATAGTATTTTATACGATTTTAGGTATACATCTATTATGTATTCGGTTTGGTTCCGACTTTTTCTGTTTTAGAGTGTAGGATCTATATAGGAACCACAAAATTTCCGGTTCGAATCCTGTTTGGTTCTTAAATTTATGGATCTGTTCGGATATTTTCATGTATATTGGATATATATGGGCATTTCGGATATTTTAATATTTTTGATATTTTTCCAAGTTTATTTTAATATTTTTGGTATTTTTGAATGGAAAAAGATATTCAGCTATACCAAGTATAATGAAATACATGGCCATACATGCCAAGTTTAGAAATGTACAACCAACTACATAAATTAGATGTATTGCATGCCCACATATACCAACTATATGACGACATGTGGTCAACACCACAAACATCTTTTTTCGGTATACGAATTGTCAAATTCCGATGTTAACCGTCGTTGACCGGCATAGACCAACAAAAATATTCAAATATATGAATTTTTATTATTTTTAATATTACTTAAAACATTCTATTGAATAGTTTATGGTATTGTATAATAGATAAACACATTCTATATTTAACTAAAATATATTTTGTATGATTCTTATTATTATTTTATTTTTTTACAAGCTAAATTAAAAGGGAAATGAAAATAAATTTTATTAATTTCATTAGGAATAAATTAAGTAGAAGATTCTTTCGTCTAAATTTTACATGGTAAAAAAAAAGTTTTTTGCCAAAATTAAAATCATAATACATAGTTAAAAAAATAGAGAAAAATTTACATATTCTTTAGTCTAAATAAAAAAAGGTCGCAAAGTTTTATTTTTAATATATAGAAAATTAACGATAACGAATTTAGTAAAAACATTTGTACAATAAGACGCTAATTTTTTATTGACAATGTAAAAACAATAAATTCGCTTAATATTTTTTATTTCACTTTTAATTTACTTTTGAAATTGAAAAGACTATCTAATTATAATAATCAATGTATTCAATAGATATACAAAATATATTTATGGGAAATATATAATATGTTTTCTTTTAAATTATACAACACTATAAACAATTCAATAAAATAATTTTTAAAAAAATACAAAATATTTTTGTTTGTCAATGCCGGTCAATTATGGTCAACACTGGATTTTGACGATTAGTATATCGGAAAAATGTTTGTGATGTTGACCACATGTCATCATATATTTAGTATATGTGGGCATGCAATACATTTAGTTCGTTGTACATTTCTAAACTTTGCATTTGTGACCATATGTTTCGTCCTAATTGGTGTAGCTGAGTATCTTTTTTTCTTTTTGAATATCTAAACTATTTCAATTCTGTTCGGGTTCTATAAATTCTAGAACTTAGGATCTATTTTAGTATTTTCAAATTTTGGTTTGGGTTTGGTTCTTTTTGCTTGGTTATTATGCCCAAGTCTAATTTGTATAGTGGAAAGAGGGAACAAAGCATAGAGCAATATTGGCTTCTTTTGTTTTTGTTCAAATATACTGATTCAAGACAAAAGGATAAAAAAGAAAAATTCAACTCACGCCCGGTGGGACTCGAACCCACAATCGTTTGATTAGAAGTCAAACGCCTTATCCATTAGGCCACGGGCGCTTTTGTTCTTCTTTTTCATTTTGATTAAAATAAAACTTTATGTAGTCCTCCCAAGAGCAATTAGGCTAAGTGCATGCATTTGTATATTTTTTTTGTAACTTATTGAGTTATTGTAGTTAGTAATGACTAATGACCAAGAAAGTTAAAGAAATCATGCCAAGTGCAAGCTATTAAACGAGGAGACTTTTCTGATTACATCTACGGTTGAGTTTTTGTAGGATCCAAATTTTGATCATTAAGTTTAGGGGTAATTTAGTTTTTAAAATATCATTTATGTGTTCTTGGAAGTAACATATTAATATCTTAACATGAAAATCTTTGGTCTTGGGGTTTTGGTTTTGCAAACTTAATTCTCTGATGTTGAAATTTGACCATCTCTTATAATATTTAGAAGTTTGTGCTTTTTGATAGTCCGGAGGAGTATGAATGATCAATGAACCCTTTCAACTGTGAAAATTTCGAGTAGATTAATATTAATAAGAGTAAAATTTTCATTAAAGAAAATTTTCACTAAAGAAACAAACAAAATATCAAATTAACTAAATTAATAAAGCCCTCTTTTATCAGAAAAGGTGGCCTACTTCAAATGTTAGGGTGTCTTATTGGTTTGTGATTTAAATAAAGTTTTTGTAACTTAAAGTGTTATGTAAAATCTGTTGTTATTCAATCATTTTTATACAAAGATTTTGATGTAGTTTAGTGTTATTTGTTTAAGATTTTGTAAAAAGTAATTTAAAATCTTCATAAATCTAGAATTATTGGATTCATACTTTTATAAAATTAATAAAGTTTTGTGTTGTTAAATTAAAACAAAAAATCTATAATTGTTAATAAATTAAATTATTATGTTATTAGTTTATAACTTTCTACACTTTATTCATAAAATAAAGTTATAAAAAATATCATCAAAATAAGAGATTGTTTGGAAAACTTACAAAAATATTAAAAAAACCAATCAACAAAATTATAAAAAATAAGTCTCTAATAATTATTTAAAATCTATTTACTTTCTATAATTTTATAAACGTCATCAAAATTATCCTCGTATTAGTTTTATCTGGTGACTTTGGGCATTTTCCCTTTCTCATAAAAGGGCGCGTGACTCAAAATTAATGTATAGATGTCCCATAATTTCATTAAGAATAGATTGTTATTTTAAAGTAACGTATCTTTTATTTATGTAGACAATATTGTTTTCACGCATGTCTTACTAATGATGATAATATATAATTAATAATGAAGACATTTATTAGGTCTTATCAATTATCAGGAAAAAAAAGAAAGACATTTATTAGGTCAATTTGCTGACGCTATAAAAGAAAGACCTTATCATTTGATTCCAACACAATTCATACAAACATCTTCCAAGTAAGTGATTTGGTTTTGATCAATCTTTAACAATTTTCTCGTATTACAACACCATCAAACTAACAAGTAACAACAATCATTTTTTCTATTTTATTTGATGAAAAGGGAAATAGTTTGGTGATTTCTCGTAAAGATGTTTAAGAAAATGGATAAAAAAGCAGCGCAGAGAATTGCGATGGAATACAGAGCTATGATCTCGAAAGAATCTTTGTTCAGTATTGGTTAGTAGCTACTTTCCTTTGCTATATTTCTAAATAATCATTTGTTAATTATTAGTTATGTTGTAATATATTATTAACATGCTCGATTAGGTATACATCTTTTTGAGAAATTTATTTGCGGGGTTTGTTTTTAAATAACATGCTATTGTTTAAAATAACATGCTATTGGCAAAGCGGATTATTTGGCACAAAAAATTTGTGCGGAACCACTACATATCATTTTTGTAAACAATGTTTTTCAAAATTGGCTCGTTTGAGTCTTAAACAATATCTGATGACAAAAAAAACATGTTATTGTTTAAAAATCATTTTAAAATAAAACTCTTTGTTTAAAATAACAGGCTATCTAGTGTGTGAAACCTTATTAATATTTTCATTTGTAACAATAACCAAACTAATTAAATTATTTTAACATTTTATTTGTTTTGTCTGAATTATAACAATACTATTTGGTGATGAAATGTTTTTTATATAGGTCAAAACTCGAACAATATATACGAATGGACTGCAGTGATCCGGGGTCCAGATGGCACTCCCTATGAAGGTGGCATGTTTAATCTCAGTATTAAGTTTCCTACGGATTATCCTTTTAAACCACCCAAGGTTGGTTATACACATATGCTATTTTATTTTTTTTCTGAAAATTGTTTCCTAAAGATTTTGTTGTTTATAAAAGTAAATATGTTTATGTATGTATTACAGTTTACGTTTAAAACTCCGATTTACCATCCAAATATCAATGATGAAGGATCGATTTGCATGAACATTCTTAAAGACAAATGGACTCCTGCTCTTATGGTTGAAAAGGTTTCAAACTCGATTCAGATATTTTGTTTATTGTTTTTCGAATTATTTTAGGCATTTAAGTATTAATTTTGGTTCATAAATAATTTTACAAACAGGTGCTTCTGTCAATACTTTTACTATTGGAAAAACCAAACCCAGATGATCCTCTTGTACCTGAAATTGGACAGCTCTTCAAGAATAACAGATTCCAATTTGACCAGAGAGCTCGAGAATTCACTGCTCGACATGCTAATAATTAAAATTTATAAAATTATTTATCTTACTTTCGAAGTTTGTCATATCGTATTTATTATACATAAACAGCTTCCTATCCTATGCTATTGTCGACATCTTTTCTATTATAAATAAAAGTCACATTCTTCGATTAGATTTTTCGTTCACCTCAAAATGAATACCAAACTATTTGAATCAAGACATGAATATCCTATTTGTACAAAGAAAAAAAATGATCTTTTCTATAGAAGTGTCTCTTTTTTATTTTGCCATACACGTTGAGAATAAATGATCTTTTATATAGAAGTCTTTTGCTTTTCTTCTGATCCTTAAAACAAGTTTAGATTTTATTTTCTATCAAACTGTTATGAAATATCACTAAGCTCTTTTGACAAAAAGAAAAAAAAATCAGTAATTAAGCACTAACCGGAAACTCAATTTGAACGTAATGTTAATCTTACTTTTATTTGGATTCTCTTACCATCCACTTGCACATTAATCATGTTTTAGCATATGCATCACCGTGTCCAACATGAAAACCAAAGAAATACAATACAATTAATTCGGTTCGGTAATGTAGAAAAATTTGGAAGCAAATAATTGGGTCAAAATATACTTTTTCACGTGACTCTCGTAATTGTATTGTGATTTTATGAAAAGAGGTGCGCTTGTAAAGTAATATTCACGGCTTTTGAAGATTACTTGGTGGAGGAAAATGATCAGGTGGACAAGGAATATATTAACACTAAATGTTTAGAAGTCAAAAAGATGATGTGGAAGTGTTGTACTAAGACTAACTCTGATTACTATCAGCCGTTTCTAATGGCGAAGAAAGCTGTTGAGGAAGAGAATTCTAAAGAGCTCGTAGCTTTATCTCGCAAGTCGCAAGCATTCTCTGAAGCAAGCCGAGGAGTGATTGAGGTGGTTTTTATGTTTACTGGAAGAAGTCAATAGATTGAGCATCAATTCTTTAAAAGAATAAAAAATTTGGTCTTGAAAACATTATATATGGATGTTGTGGGTTTTGAAATCCACACTAGAGATTTGTAATTAAGATTATGAGAAATGAGGGCTAGATCTTCACAGGAACTTTAAGATTTATATTGTTAAGAACAAATGGACTTTTGTATTGATTATCACAGAGCTTTTACAATGTGAAAGGAGATTACAAGTGTAAAAGTGTAAGTGTGAATGTAAAGCTGAATTGAATGTCCCTTCCAAGTCGTCCTTGCTTCCTTACATAGGTCTACGCACGTGGTAGCTCCGTCCGGGATCTGCGGAGATTCTCCTGGATATTCGGTAGGTCAGTTTCGAGATATCAGGTCCGCTCCGCGAATATCTTCCTGTTAGTTCCTAGGTTGTTATTCGCTTACCTCCCTTCATCAGGTGATCAGGCTTATCAGGCCCAAATAACCTTTTGCGTATGTGGGCTCATCAGTTGCGCAAGTCCTCTACTTGGTGGGCTTGGTGGGCTTAGTGGGCTGGCCTGGTATTTTCGCAGGTGGATTCCTGGAGGGGAATCCTGCTCCAACAGATGTTATCATAGTAGTAAAATGTTGCTAGTTAACACGAAATCTTAGGTCGTTGGGGTTTTGTTTCGCAAATTTTGATTCTTGTTTTTGGATCATAGCATTTGTGTCTGTAGTTGTTGTCGTTGTTGCTTGACGGACAAACACTTTGCTGCTAGCATTGGTTGTCACAGTATTGTAATACATGATTAATCTTAATTATCTGATATTGTTATGCTTTTAGTATGGTTTCTTGGTATAGTCACTATTTTGGTACATTTAGTCGGTTTATGACTGGTACAACTTTGAGAATAAGTTAGGCATTTAGCCATTTCGAGAAACCTAATGACTGAACAATTTCTTATCTCTCTTTTCTCTTCTCTGCTAAGCGCCGTTATCATTTACTCATCAAACCCATCTCACCTAAGGTGATCTTTCTTTCTCTTGATCATCTTTTGCGTTCAGGTTTGCTCATTTCCTGAATCCACGGTGGATTCTTGACTTGGAAAGTTACTGACATTATTTATCCGGTTTATTGGTATCAGAGCTATCTCGTCCTCAGCTCTGTGCAGAAATGGCCGAAGCTACTCGTCTCACAACCTTAAACAAATAGATCAATGAGCAGAAACTAGCTATGGAGGCTATAACCCTCCAGATCGACAAACTAATGCAGTCTCAAACACAGATAGACAAGTTGTTCCAGTGTCAACAAAAGCTTGAGGCCATGGTGACAGCGTTGGTTTCTCAACAGAGTGGCGAACAAGTCAACCGAGCTCCAGACTCCAACTTGGTAGCTTCCGGTGAGCTCACCTCATCATCATCGTTAACACCGAGACCCCTAGATCCTCCTGATTTAAACGAATATGGTCAGCTTTATATGGGTATATGTCCGATGGATTAAGACAAAGCTACTGTGCATCCAAATGGGTTGATTACCAGACTTTCAAAGGTAGGGTTCCCCTCATTTGATGGTAACAGGTTTCGTGGATGGCTTTACCGATGTGAGCAGTTCAAAAGCATTGGAGTGGCATCATAACTACATACGTGATCGGTTTGATATGTTCCCATCTTGATCAGAATATGTGATAGATCTATCATCTAGATTCGCAGAGCTTGTAGATCATTCTTTGGCTGATTTGGTAAATGTGAAGCAGGGAGGAAATTCTGTTGAAATATTTTGGGAAAAATTTGAATGCGCCAGAACAAGGTGGTCGCTACCAATGTCGCACGCTCTCAGCATCTTCCTTAACAACCTTAACCCACACCTAGCCCTACAAGCCCGACAGTTCAAAATTGTTATAGTGGCAGAGGCAGCTATAGCCAAGCTCCATGAGTCGGCTATCCTTCAAACACCTACTAAACCTCAACGAACCACCTTCAGTCCCTACTCAAAACCCAATAACCAACCCTACTATAAACTCTCAAACACCACAGCCCTACTTCCAACATCAAGATTCACTGAAAACCTTACAACACCACCATACAAACCAAACAATACCACTAAACCCTCCATAAAGTTCAGTTATGATGAGATGCAAGAACGGAGAACCGAAGGTCTATGTATGTTATGTGATGAGCCATATATTCCAGGCCATCACTTAAAGCATAGAAAATCTCAAATCTTTGTGATGGAATATGAAGAGGATGATTTAGAAGAACAAGGGGTGGTTGCAGTAGAAGAGGAAGAGAATGTTGTTGTAGATCCCAATGAGGAGCAGCCAACAAATTTAGTAAACGCATTGAATTGATCCACCACATTCAATTGTATGCGTCTGTTGGGGCAGTATGAGAAGCATAAGCTCCAAATTTTTGTAGACCGACGCAACACACACAACTTTATTGATATCAAGGTAGCCAAGGAAATAAAATGCAAGTTATAAAGGATCAAGCCTATGAGAGTAAATGAAGCACTTGGTGACAAAATAGTGACACTTTATAGATGCAGGGATTTCACATGGAGGATGCATGGTTATAGTTTTACCACTGAAGTGAGTACTTTACCGCTTGAACATTGGGATATTGTTCTAGGCGTACAATGGCTGGCTACACTATATCCTATTCTGTGGGACTTTACTCACCTAAAGATGGAGTTCAAACTGAATGGAGGCCAATATATACTTAGGGGTACTTCAACATCCAGCTGTAAAGTCATCAAAGGTAAGAAACTTAACAAGTTACTCTTGCAAGAGCCGCAAGTCGCCTTTCTACAGCTTTATGACCATGATTCATCCACTGATCATGAGGCATGTCTCTCTATATTGCGGTTGATGAATCCACTTCCCTTAGTGATACCACATTTTAGACACTGTTGGAGTCCGATGGGGACCTCTTTGATGAACCTACATGGTTACCTCCTTTTAGGAAAGGCTTCGATTACTAGATACTAGTTGAAGAAGGGGCAAACCTAGTGATTCTCAGACCCTACCGCTACAACTCTATGTAGAAAGATACTATTGACAAAATGGTGCAAGAGATGCTTGGCCAAAGAATTATCCAGATTAGCTCTAGTCCTTATGCCTCACCTAGTGGTGCTTTTCAAGAAAAAGATGGTTTATGGAGGCTGTGCGTCGATTATAGAGGCTTGAATAAGCAGACAATTCTAGATAAATACCTTACTCCACTCATGGAGGATCTGTTAGATGAGTTAGGAGGCTCAATGTACTTCTCCAAACTTGATTTTCGCGCAGGGTTCCACCAGATACGAATGCATCCTGATGTTATATAAAAAATAAACTTTAAAATTCATGTTGGTCACTACGAGTACCTTGTTATGCATTCGATTTAACTAACGCTTCTTGTTCATTTCAGAGTCTAATGAATCAGGTGTTTAGTCACATTAACACAAAACTTCTACTTGTCTTTTTGTAATGGTATATTGGTGTATAGTCCAACTTGAGAACAACATCTGCTTCATCTAGAGGAAGTATTTGCAATCCTCAAGCAACATCATCTCCTCTTGAAACCGTTGAATGTACTTTTGGAGCCACAATAGTTGAGTGTATGGGGCATTTCATATATGCGGCTGGAGTTAGTACAGATCCAAGTAAGATCAAGGCAGTTGAACAGTGGCCTACTCCTACCACGCAGAAGCAGCTAAGAAATTTCTTAGGCCTTGCCAATTATTACAGAAGGTTCATTCAAGGTTACATCATCATTGCTAGGCTATTGACTAACCTACTAAAGAAAGATGGGTTCCACTGGTGTTCGGAAGCTGCTACAGCCTTTGATGCATTGTAATCTGCCCTGACATCATCCCCAGTTCTGGCTCTATCAGATTTTGGTAAGGATTTTGTAATAGAAACTGATGCCGCTAACACAAGGATTGGTGCAGTTTTGATGCAAGAGAGTCACCCAATCTGCTATATCAGCCGGGCACTTGGTCCACGCCACTAGGCCCTATCAGTTTACGAGAAAAAGTTGATAGATGTGGTTCATGTAGTACAAGCTTGGAGTGCTTACCTTACTCATATGCCATTCATTATCAAAACAGATCAAAAAAGCCTTAAGTACCTGTTGGATCAAAAGGTAACTACTCATTTCCAACATATGTGGTTGTCTAAACTCATGGACTACACTTATGAGATACAGTACAAGCAAGGAAAAGAAAATCATGTACCCGAAGCATTGTCAAGAGTGACCAGCTCCCGTTGCTCTCCATTACTTTATTTCACGTTCACAAAAGTCTGGTTGATAGTATCCAGCTGCTTTTGCAATCAGACCCGCGTCTTAGCAAATCATCTCTAACATTAATAGTAATCATGCCTCTCGTCCTGCTTACTCCTTTATCAATGACGAATTGAGGAGAAAAAGAAAACTGGTTGTAAGAGTTGACGCTACTGTCAAGCTCAATATACTTAAATGGATGCATGATTCTGTTAGTTGGGGTCACTCTAGAAGAGACGCTACTTTGTAGCGCATCAAGGCACTGTTTTACTGGTAAAAGATGAGTCCGAAGGTGCAAAATTATATTTGTAACTGTCAAATCTGCCAGAAGAACAAGTATGATCTAGTTGCTTCTCCAGGTCTGTTATAGCCCTTGCCAGTCCCAAGAGGAGTTTAAGAATACATTAACATGGATTTCATAGAGGGCCTCCCATCATCTACGGGTAAATACTACATATTAGTGGTTATCGATATGCTAAGTAAGAGTGCGCATTTCATTGACCTATCTCACCCCTACACGGTAATTGAAGTTGTTCAAGCTTACTTAGATAACGTTTTAGGCTACACGAAATACCACAGGACATCGGGACCCTACTTTCCTGAGTGAAGTGTGGAGAGAATTGTTTCGGGTTCATGGAGTTGATCAGTGTTTTTCCACTACTTACCACCCTAGACAGACGGGCAAACTGTGGTAACTAACAAAACCCTTGAAACTTTTTTTGCGATGCATGACATCGGACGCCTCAAACTTGGAGCAAATGGTTACCTCTAGCAGAATGGTGGTACTACACCACGTTTGATTCCTCTATTAAATGCATTCCATTTGAATTTGTGTATGGTCAGCAACCCCAAGTCCACTTACCATACCTTCCAGGGGAAAGCTCTTCAGTTGTCGTTGATATGAGCTTGCAGAAAAAGGAAGAACTGATTGCTATGCTGAAATTTCATCTTTTAAGGGCACATAATCGTATAAAGAAGTATGTTGATTCTCACAGGTCACAAAAAGAGTTTTAGGTTGGAGACTTTGTGTACTTAAAACTGCAGCCTTATAGGCAACAATCCCTAAAAACCAGAGGAGTCCCTCGATAGCTTAGCACACGATTTTATGGACATTTATGTGTCATAGACAAGGTCGCATTTGTTGCTTACAAGCTCGAGCTGCCACAAGGAACTACTAGTCACAATGTCTTACTCAAGTTGTGCCCAAACCCTCCTACTAACGCACCTGTTCTACCACAATACTTAACTGATGTGGGTAATGCCAAGGAACCAGAAGCTATCTTGGAAAAGAAAATGGTTAATCGCCAAAACCAAGCGGTCACCAAGGTACTTTTGCAGTGGAAGGGCGAGCCACCATCGAAAGCTACTTGGGAGTTTATGGGTTCTGAAATCCACACTAGAGATTTGTAAATAGATTTATGAGAAAGGAGGGCTAGATCTTCACAAGAACTTTGAAATTTATATTGCTAAGAACGAATGGACTTTTGTATTGATAATAAGAGAGCTTTTACAATGTCGAATGGGATTACAAGTGTAAATGTTAAGCTCAATGAATGTGTCTTTTCCAAGTCTTCCTTGCTTTTTTATATAGACCTACGCACGTAGGGAGCTCCATCCGAGATCCGCGGAGATTCTCTTGGATATTCGGCAGGTCAATTCTGAGATATCAGGTCCGCTCCGCGAATATCTCCATATCAGTTCCTAGGTTCTTATCTGCTTATCTCTCTTCGTCAGGTGACCGAGCTTATTAGGCCCAAATAGCTAATTTGTACGTGGGAAGCGGAGTTACACAGGTCCTCTACTTGGTGGGCTTGCTGGGCATATTGGGTTGGCCTTGTATTTTCGCAGGTGGATTCCTGAAGGGAAATCCAGCTCCAACAGAGTTCTACAAGGACTTTATCATCAAGCATCCAACATTCCATATTTGAGGCCAAAGATACACTGAAGAAGGGAGTATTGCTACATGATGAATCTTAATTATTCGGTTTAATTATGCTTTTAGTATAGTTTGTTGGTACAGTCTCTATTTTGGTACATTAAGTCGGTTTACGACTGGTACAACTTTATGTATATGTAAGGCATTTAGCCATTTCGAGAAACCTAATGAATGAACAATTTCTTATGTCTATTTCCTCTTCTCTACTAAGCATTGTTATCTTTTACTCATCAAACCCATATGACCTAAGGTGATCTTTTTTTCTCTTGATCATCTTTTGCATTGAGGTTTGCTCATTTTTTTGGATCCACGGTGGATTCTTAACTTGGGAAGTTACTAACATTATTTATCCGGTTTCATATTGGTCCACCTCTTCCATGGCGCCTGATCTGAGTATTGCGCTTTCTTACACCAACAAAGCGCAGATCAACAACATCACTAACTATATATGGCATTGTCATGATTGTTTACAAATTCTTAAGTAATGTTTCTTGTGTTATATTTATCTCCGTGTTATCTTTTACTATATTCATAGACGAGGGACGAATGTGAGGTGCTAAGTCTTCTATAGACATGTGAGAAGTCATATTTCTCTATACATTTTCTGCTTATACCATCCACATGTTGTATACTTGTCATCATCCTAATTTCCTCTCTTATTTACAACAACAATGTTTATGATGTTGGTTTATATGACAAACTTAAGTCAGATTACCGATTATTGCTATTAGCTTGGTTTTGCAACTTTCCCTTACTACATGCATGTGTACGAAAATGACAATTTGCAAACTACAACATTCAAAACGAATTTATCAACAAAAAAACTTTCAAAATGATTTAGGTTTTACTTATATTTATGACAACAATTAATAATTAAATAAAGACAGTTATATGATTTATACACATGTACTTAGGTAGTGAATGGGGACGACATAAAAGCGGAATTCAAATAAAGTTACTTCGAAAACCGCATTGGGTACCAATCAGCAAGAAAAGTACACAGTACATTTTTCCAGAAAAATAATAATATAAAAAGAATACGGATTTCAAAGGTAAATAATGCAAGGAACGCTTATCAAAACGCAGTATCCTCTAATATTCTGCGGTTTCTGGAATTCTACAGTGGATAATATATATAATATTTTTTTTTTTTACTAGTTTCACTTGCTATATATATCAGTAGAATCTGTTGGAGAAAACACAGATACACAAGCAATTGCCATGACAAATTATACTCTTAAGAATCCCACTACTAGCGGTAGAGAGTAAATAGTTGAAAAATTTAATCTAGCATTCAATATGGATATAACTTATGGTTTCTTAAAAAACAAGCTTGATGAATTTAAAAAAATTTACAAGAGGTGGAAAGCTCTTACGAATAAAACTGGCAGATTTTGTAGATGTAATGACAGAGATTAATATAAACAATAGAGATTTTGATCATGATTTAGATGGCATAGAAGCAACAGATATAACATATGGAGAACACATGGTGCAAATAAGAGACAATATTGCAAATATGTTATGGGAAAATCAAAGTAAAAGATAATATTTTTTTAATGTATTGTACCTTTTTTATGATAACATTAGTCAGCTCATTTAATAATATGTATGTTACCAAATAAAATTTATATTTTGATCAATTTTTGTATTAATTATTTATAAATACCTGTTATTGTTTATTTTTAACACAAAAAAATAATTAATTAATATATATATATAATTTATATTTCGCACCGCAAATAATTTTTTCACCAATCAAACATTATTTTGTACCGCTTATTTTGATCAAACCGGACTTGTCCCGCAAATATATTTCTCCCGCACGTACCTAGGGGTGGGCAAAAAAACCGGATCCGATACCCAATCTGATACCCGAACTGAAAAAATCGGGTTGGGGCGGGTTAGAGTTTTAAGAAATTACCTCAATGGGTAAAATTTTAGTAAACCCGTGGGTATCAGGTCGGTCCGGAGATTACCGTTATCCAAATAGGATACCCGAGAACCCGAACATAAATTTAATATCAAAAATATTAATTACATTTAATCTTAATATAATGTAATTATCTAAAATTATAATTATAAATCCAAATATATTAATTAATTTTATATCTAAATACTCAAAACAACTAAACTATTTAAAAATCATTTGTTATGTTTGTAGTAAAATATATTCAAATCTAATTAAATTTATTAAAAATTTGTTAATATTTAACGTTTGTTTTTTGGGTACCCGCTATCTACAAATAAAATACTCGTTTCCATTTGTTTGGATATTTTTAGGGTTTGAAACTCTTTACCCAAACCAACACTAACCCGAGTGTAACTGAACCAGACCGAAAAGAAAATTCTATTTTACCCTATTGGGTAGTAAATCCATTACCCATTTAACCCGAACCCGAACGGGTTACCCATATGCTCAGCCCTACACGTACCGCAGTTAAACCGTACGGTACTATAATAACGCTTTCCCCGCACAACAAAAACCGCCGCGGTTACCATCCGAACCTTCAGGCTAGCTTGTTTATTGTTTTAAGATAAGTTAGCGTTCTTCTGGATCCTCTCTTGTTTACAACAACAATGTTTATGGTGTTGGTTTCTGACTTTCTTCGATATTGAAGACTACTGAAACATGTTTCTTCTATAGTACTCCAGTCTTATGGTGGTATCACATATATGTGTGAAACAGAAACCTGAAGAATGTCATACACCATATACAAAACATACATAGTAACAAATTACGAGAGCTTAGGATCTGTAAAGTTTTTTATCACATATACTTCTTTTCAACAAGCTTCTTGAGTTGTTCGATTTTGGCGATGAGCTCAGGATGCATAAGGTCTTTTGCTTCCTTCACTAGACTCCCTTCTCTGCTGAAATGATACGCTTCCAACACCGTTTTCATCAAGCTCTGCAAATGCTCAGGCGTCCTACAGAGTTTCCATTTGTACACACACCTTAAGGTTCCATATCTACATAAATGTGTATATATAAGATGACCAGGTCTAGTTTTCTCATTCTTACGTGTATAAGTAGTCTACATCAGTCCCTTCGAGCTCGTCCCCAGGGGTAAAAGCATCTTGTAGAGCGCTTATCTGTTCTTGGGGATCCTCTATTGATAGTAGATACTTAAGTATTCTCACCTCTTTCGGCATCAGCCTCTGCAGATTCCCTCTTGCTGTTACGTACAAGTGATACAATATGTCTTTTACCTGTCAAGAACCAACACCAGAATGGATCAAAGAAGCTATGTAGTGGGTTCTAAGGACTAAGTAGATTCCTAAGTTGTATGAATTCAATGTTATACAACGATAATGTTAACGATTCCTAAGATAACGGTTTTATGAGTTTAGTACCTCTTCTTTCATCATGTTGGATTCCTTAGCAGCCGACCAAGCTTTAGTGATCATAAGAACCAACGCAGAATCAAGTTGATTCTTCTCAGCCAAACTATCAATCTTTCTACAGGCAGCATCAAGCGAAGGAGAGTTGATAATGTCCTGAAGCTTCATTTCCGCAGCATTTAGCGCATCAATGCTTTCTGTTGAAGTGTCATAAGCTTGTACAGCAGCTATAGACAACTTCCCAAGTGACGCAAGAGCTTACCAATAAGAAAAGTTATCATTGAACAATATCAGTATTGTTCAATCCCTTAACTTATTTCACTGACAGGGCATATAAAGTTTTACCATTTTGCTCATCCGGATTGTCATAGTAGGATTCAGCAACAGTATGCAAATGCTCAAAAAACTCGTTTGTGAAATCTTTACGACGCCTAGCAACAAGTTCACCAATTTCAGCTGGTGGTGTCCTCTTGATAACATTGAGAAGCTCATTATGCCTTTGAATATCTTCATCAACCTGATTTCAAACCAATGTCAAAATCAAATGACAAATACATAAAGAGAGAGAGCAAGCAACATGAATAAACTCACCTCCTTGAGCTTCCTTGCAAGTCGATGAACCTTATGCTTCATCTCAGGGTTATCCTCAGAATCAGCTCGTTCCTGACACCGTTTATAGAAATGTGGCCGTATACTATCCCATTCTTTGCTAAAAGCTAACAATCTTCTCCAATCAGATGGTGTAGGCTTATCAACCATAAAAACCTCAATAAGCTTATCACAAACTTTGATCATTCTCTGGTTATCTACAACAACCTCTTCAGAACCATCTTTCTTCTCCTCTTTAGCTACAACACTTTTATCATCCACAACAGCTGAGATAACAAATCTCTGAGGTCTTTCACTCTTGAGGTTCAATAAACTTCCTGAGACATTTCACAGTAGTTATAACAATATCAAACCAGTAAATCTAATGGAAACTATAACTACCTGATACTGCAATAAGATATAGTTTGGACTCTTAAGCAAGTTAAGAGATTTTCAATAGCATTTGACGAAAGACAGAAACTTTGAGATAAATAGTTCCATTTGTAAGCAACTAAAGCAAGACTTAGTCTTAATCCTCTAAAATCAACAACACCATAGACCATGTAGAAGCAAGTAAAGTCACAAACTTTCGAAGGATTTAACATAGACCATGTAGAAGCAAGTAAAGTCACAAACTTTCGAAGGATTTAACATAGACCATGTAGAAGCAAGTAAAGTCACAAACTTTCGAAGGCTTTAACATAGACCATATAGTAGCAAGCAAGTCACAAAGCTTAAAAGTTTTGAAAGTCTTTACCTTTTCCGATTGGAAGACTACCGGAAGTGACATGAACATGATTGCCGGCGAAATACAGAGGAGAGACTAAACGGGCTCCGAATTTTACAGAGCGAAAGCTAGAAAGTGAACAGGAACATGAAGATTGGAATAACACTGAAACCATTTTCTTTGAAGAAGATGAAGCTTTCGCATAGATGATAGAAGAAAGGGTTTTAGCCGGAGAAATTCTTCTTCTTCTGAGTTGTGAGGGAGATGAAGAACTAATGGCACTTTTGTAATTTTTCTTCATATTCAAGGGCTTTTCAATAGTAGGCCCATTAACACGGCCCAACTAGAACATAACAAGGTTTTAGCAACTCGTCTTTCTCAAGAACCTTGACAACAAAAAGAACCGAACCGAAATAAACCGAACAAAATGTACAGAACCGAAATCTGGCAAATAGACCGAACCAAATGTACTAAACCAGAACCAAAGCAAAAAAAACGAATCGAAAATTTAAAAATAATCGAACATATACTAAATTCGTAACCGAAATAACCAAAACCAAATTTGTACTAAACCGAAATATTTTGAGTAACCAAAAATATCCGAAATACAATTATATTTTCAAAAACATACGAAATAATTAAAAACACTTGAAAATATATATAAAAAGTAAAAATACTTTAAAATAATCGAAAAATATCCTAAAATAACCTAAATATCCAAAGCAAAATAACAAAATGAATATTAAATGTTAAAACCGAAAGAACCGAAATCAAACCAAAATTTTCAAAATAACCAAATGGATACTAAACTTTAGAACCAAAAAACCAATAACCGAATTAATACGAACCGAACCCGAATAGATAACCAAACATCCAGGACTAACATTTGTATTTGTCTAAATCATATTTCTGACATTTTGTTTATCATGTAGAGAAGATTCTTTCTTTGATTTGTGTTACACATAATACAAAACCCCTTAAAGACAACAAATTGCAGGGAAAATGAGCTGCCACAGAATCTCAAACTACAACCATGAAAAATGCAATAATAATTTCCGATTACATATGCAATGGAGTTCCAATATCACAAAGATTTGATAAGTTTGAAACCAAAGTTCAATCTTGGTTTAAAGCTTCTTTCTGAAGAACAATACACCAATTCGACTTGTCGAAAAATCTATCAACTATCATTGCATTGCCTACTCCAGATGCCAACCTGTTAAAGATTACAGTATTAGCAAACACGACTAAAGAATACACGGAGAGCAAATCTCTCGATAAAACTCACGTACCTTTCAAGTTCGCCTTCGCTAAAGACATGGTAGTATCTGTTGTACACAACAGCTCCTTTTCTATCATCTTTCTTTGCAAGCCCACTTGCAAGTGCAGACGCAGATGCACCACTCACTTCAGCACGGTGGTATGGTAAATGCCATGGCACAAAGTACTCTTGTTGACTCTTCTTCAGAGCCTCCAATGACTCCTCAACAGATTTCTCATCCTTTTGCTCTACTATACTAGCTTTGGTTTCTGGAATAATACTCTCACCTTTCTGCTCTCTCGTACTCTCCTCGCTCTCTGGAATGCTTTCAAGACCGATGAACTGACTGTTCTCAACCTTTTGCTCCTTTGTACTCACCTCAGTCTCTGGGATACTCTCAAGACTAAAGAACGGATTGTTCCTCACACGAGGACTATTCATCGGACTACCTGGACCAACCCATTCCTCAACATACTTAGCAGACAAAGGTGTCCATTTCGTAAGCAACGATGTATCCTCCTGTTCAGCAGCCCAAACAGTAATGAGAACAAATCCACCAGGCTTAACAACACGAACAAGTTCTTCAATAGCTTTCTTCCTTCTATTCTCTGTACTCAAATGATGCAAAACCGCTATCGAAATCGCTGCATCGCCAAACTCCTCTCTATAAGGAAGATTAACAGCATCTGCAACCAAAACCTCTTGCCCTTTATCCGAACAGATTTTAATCAAAGGATGACTTATATCACAACCTATGAAGAAACAACTAGGATTCAACCCCAAATACTTCCCGTTACCGCAACCGGCATCGAGAATCACCGATCCAGACGGTAACGATTCGAGAAAGGCAGCAACTTTAGGCCACTTAGCAAACCTAGTAGAGCTAAAATGAGGAGCAATCGCATCGTAAACTCGATGAACATACTTTTTCTCAATCTCAGGCGTCGATTTAACACTACTCAAGGAAGAAGAAGACGACACTCTAATGGAAACTGATTCTTCTTCTTCATCAGATGATGTTAGAAACTCCTTAGAATCAGATTTGACTTTGATATCTCGCATTATACTAGTACTTATCGAATAAAAACCAGAACTTGGAAGATTTCGAGTTCTAGTAGAAAAAGTTCTTAAAACATCCAAAATCATGAACTAAACCACCATGAATCTGCAGAAATATAGCCCAATTTCATCAATAAACCTTCACGATTCATCGGAAAAATGGTAACTTTATAGATGAGGAAGCTTACAAAGTGAAGAAGAGAACGATGAGCACAGAGCAAGCGTCGGTCCGTGATCTGAAACGGAGGGTCACGAAGGTCGATTTAGGGTTTTGGGAGGAGGAATTGTTTGATATTTGAGATTCAGTGCTCCATATTTTAATTAGTTTACTGTATTAACCACTTATTTACTATTGTTAATAAAACCCCCTTTCTAGGAACCTTTCGACGTCAACAATTCTTAAAACATTATTATTTTTGTTTTAGACATAATTATCTGAGTTAAAAATATATACATGAAAGAAGTTTTAATTAAGAACTAGATTCTGACTTGCACATACATATTAAGATAAATTTAAAAAATGTATGAGAATAAATTTTTAGGTAAAGATATTGTAGTGTATAAAACTATAAATTATAATGTACACAGAAAAGTGTATAATGTTATTTATGACACAATAACTAATGATGTGAATCGCACATTATTTATGCGGGTTGTAAGTATTATTATATGATTTTGATAAAAGTTTGTATTAATATATTTTTTTTGTTAGTGAATTATATAATAATATATATCATAAACTTATCACTTATCATAGTATTTGAAAATAAGATGTGTAAAGG
>Ga0041059_1000633_pt1 | contig 27234 bp, 18 predicted proteins | sample AraColnosormetaG_FD_56232 | JGI IMG/M metagenome (GOLD analysis project Ga0041059, IMG submission 56232) | Arabidopsis roots microbial communities from North Carolina, USA - Col MF nosort | ecosystem: Host-associated > Plants > Roots > Unclassified | place: USA: North Carolina | collected... | reverse complement strand
AAAAAAAAAAAGAAAAAAAAAAAAAAGAAGAAGAAAATAAAATCTAGGGGACACATTGATATTTGCATGCGAGATTCTCTAGAGAATCCATAGTTGCTGCTTGATGGTTTGTCAAATGCCAAATGTTGTTTCTTCGTAGTGAATTATATACAGAAAGGTGGCATTGTGAACAATCTTTTCTTTTCTTTCTTTTATGAATATCTCTATGGTCCAAGAAAAATTATGCCACAAGAAAAATTAAGGTGACTTTTTCAATAGGCAAAAAGAAAAAAAAGAGGACAGGGGACAGAGAGGTGGTGGAATTGGAGTGATATTTTGTTGAGGAGATCCGATAAAATTAGAACATTATTTTTTTCAACGAAACAAATAAAGAGATGATGTCCAAGTGTGGGAACCTAATAATATCTTATCCCTTATTGACGTATGATCCGATACTATCAGTATCAGTGTACGACCATATCTTTTCCCTCTTTTATTTTGTCAGTGTACGACCATATTCTCCTTTTCATTTTGACATTCAGTGTAAATCGGTTAAACTCATTAATTCATTCATAGTAGAGGTACTAGTTCTAAAATCAGCTGAAACTTATTCTCTTTTTCATCACAAACTTTCATGAATCATGTTTACATCTTAGTTTTCTTCTTCTAAATTGCAAGAATAGTCAACTCGATTTACTATAATGAGACCGGATCCAACGAAACTTCAAAACCAAAACAAAACCGGGTCCAATAGGCAGCAAACATCATCAGTTTTCACTACAGACACATAAACAGGGCTCTGTTTTCACTTCAATCACCATTTTGTTGTAACCCATCAAAACAAGTAATGAGAAGACAAAAATAAACAAGTGTAGTAGCTTCTCTGCAAACAGCGTTTAATCCTCACCGCTTTGTATCAAAACAGACCAGGAGTCTTCACTCTTCCAATCTTCATGTTATGTCAAACTCTCGTAATAGTCTAAGGTTTCGCTTCAAGACCTCCCCAAGTAACATTCTTCAGCATGAAGATTACGATACAAGCAAATCAACCCATCCGAAAATACCAGGAACATCATCAAAACCCATTTGCCTTTTTGACTTGGTAATACCTGCTGTGGTTGAATTTACTCTGTCAGCATTCTAAACTACAGAAGAAGGTAAAGGGTTTCTTCGAATGGGACGAGATGACTTCTTGAGATATGAAGAGTTCCATTCTCCACCTTCTTGTGCATAGTAATCCATTGGATAGTCTCCATCGAGTGCCCCATCATTGTCTTTCTTGTCATCTTTCACGTTCTCATTTTTACACGCACAGCTTGTTTCTTTGTCCTCTTTGCAACAGCCAGATGAAGAATTTACTCTACTAGAAGAATCATTCTCCCACCAGCCGCGGATGAATCCTAGAGCAATCTCAGCCTCAAAAGTCGTCAGAAGCGGCTTAAGAAACGCTTCACCCCAATCAATAGAAAGTCTTGGGCATGCTATTTGGACCCAAGCATCCACCGAGTCTTCAAACAATGCCACTCTAGTGGGACTAAGTTCCGACATTAAAACAACTGTGCTATCTATCCCTTTCTCCATCATTTTCTTCTCTAATCTCTCAAGAATCTTAGGATTTCCTTGCCTTCCCAATGTCCCCAACACGATCCCCCAAGTTTTAGCCTCCCTGGCCCGTGCAATCGCTCTCATTCTCGTCTCCCTCATTCCCTTATGATCATACTCCTCTAAAAACAGCTTGCCAAGATATGGATCATACCTAAACGCCTTGATTTTTGGATTGGCTATCATGAATGCTTCTAGATGAAATCTCCCATCAGCTACAAAGACCAGTACTTGGTCTTTACAATCCTCAACCGTCTTCACCTTGGGAGCTGTACAGCCAAGGACTTCACCAGCAGATAGAGGCTTTGACTGAGGGATCAAAACATTGAACCCTTGCTTCTCCAACTCTGGTTTCACAGCTCTAATCGCCGAAGTGAACTGAATCGTGCCTGCAAGAATGATGTTCTTAACATCACTCGCGAGATTCAGATGTATAGTGTTCAACAAGCATTTGACATCTATCTGGATCTCAACAAAAACATAAAGGCAAGGGATTTTTGTAGAGTCGATAGGGACAAGACAACTATGTCCATAGTGAATAAGCAAGTCAGCACCAAGCGCACAAGCAGAGAAATCATCAACACAACAAGCTCCATAAGTAACATCACCGAGTACAAAACAGTGAGAAGCTCCAGCAAAAGATGTGAAGATATCAGAGAGTGTAAGAGCGTACATAAGAAGACCCTCTGGAAGCTGCAGAGCTATGCGTTTAGCGTTTGATGTTTTGATACGCCACACACATTTATGGACTTCAAAATGGTAAATTGAAGGTAAGATGGAGATAGCAGCGTTGAGGGATGCATCACCGAGGATTGAATCAGGGATTTGGTTCTTGATGAAACGTTTTGGAGGTTGCTTTGGTTTGTTGGTCTTGCCATTGTTTGGATCAGAAAGCTCCATACTTTGGCCTGAAACATAAGAGAAAGATATGCATAAATCATACATTCAATCCGCAAAAGGGTTTCTCTTAAGTTTACACAGCTTAGGTAAACATAGTCGCTAAAACAGAACAAAGTCGATTCCTTTATTAATCTATGTGAAGCTTCTACAATCGAATGGGGACAAAAATTAGGTCTTTGAATCAGTATACTTCGAGATCGAAGACAAACCTTGGAAGAAGAAGAAGCAGACGAAGATGATGAAAGCACGATATTTTGCTCAGAGATGGAAAAAAAAAATCGAAGAGGGTCGATTTTGCTTAATCGATAGAGAAGAGAACGCGGCGCAGAGACCAACTAATAAGTCACGAAAGGGTTTAAGGTCTAACCGGTGTTATAAGCCAATCAATTTTATTGTATAATCTAACCGGATAAGTAACATTAAACCGAGAACATTTGTTTCTAGAGTATGTTCTACTGCTTCATCGATGATACCGAGAGTTCTTGATTTTCTCTTAGATTTTTGTTTTGTGTGGTTGATGTTGCAAATCAGAGACAACATATTAGTTTGGGAAAGAAGACAACTCATAGATTTAGATGTTTGTATGTATGTAAATGCATAGACACTAAGACACATTATCACACATGTCATTGTCAACAACTCAACAGTGACGAATAAGGATCAAGAGTCAAGATGGACAAACTTCAAGATATTTTATATAGAAATCAGTCTATACTAGTATTAATCCAAGTTTTATGTTTTAAAGACACATCTAGTCTTCATTATTTTTCATTTCCCTTAATTACAGTTATAGTGTCAAAGAGAATAGTGAGTTGTGGTTAGAAAGACTTGAGTACAACAACAAAAGGTTCACCACTACCAAAAGAAATCTATAATTGTTTAGTTAGTACTTAGTAGTTAGAGGAAGGTTTAGTTAACTCTCAACTTTGAGCTTTGTTGGGACTTGGGAGGGATGATTACACCTAAATATGTATCATCAAAGCCTGGCGTAGACTAACTGAGATTGATAGGCAATAAATCGGAACTTGTTAAGAAAAACAAAGTGAAATTGAGACAACAAAACAAAGTGTTTTTAGGAAAATAGTCTTGCTTTGAGAGTTTTCTTAGGACCCTTATAATTCATAAACTCACAATCGATTAGTGTCTAGCTTTTCAAGATAATATATTTGAGAAAATTAGTTTTTTTTTTGTAAATAATATGCCATCTAATTGAAGAAAAATCAGTTAGATGTTGATGTCTCATTTTTCTTGCAAGTTATGCATTTGGTTTTTGGTTTCCCATTGCAAGTGATTGCGAAACCTCAACGAATAATATGAGTGAGCAAATTTTCACGTAACCTTCTCTATCTAAATCCCAACACATTCAATCTAACCAACTGAAATAAGTAATCGAAACCAATCTTCTACATAATGTCGTTGAAAATCTAAAAATGTACTTGTGATAGTCGACGAAACTGGGTCCACAACACGTTCCCTGAATCGCGCCCACCAAACGGGAGATTCCAGATGCTTCATTACATTACAAATTTTAATTTCTTATCCTTATAATAAGAAATCCCTACCTCATTTCTCGTTTATTATATTTGTAAAACACACAAAAAGATGTGAAGAATAAAAAAAGGTCAAAAAAGGAAAGTCTAGAAACAGCCGAACTATTTTTGAAGAAAACAAAACTGAAAAAGAACATTTATTGTTATTAATTAAATAATAAAAAACACAAAGTGTTAAAAGAAGAAGTCAAGATTGCAGAAACTTCTTGAAACAGATGGGACACGTGCTCTGCTTGTCTTAAAAAGCTGTAATCGTCTACTTCGCGCACATATCTACACCACAAATCTAAACCGTTCGTTTTTAATTACAAACTCTCTGATTGGTTCGATTATAATGTCTCAACCACGGCGTCTCCTCATCGGAATTTTCCCCAACCACCGCCGTCGTCTTCACCTGAACACCTTCACTTCTCGTCCGTTTTAACCCAATCGGAACACCAAACAACCTCGGACTCGCTTCTTCTTCTTCTTCAATCTCCATCTCCGAAAACCGCTTCGCCGGTAAAAACTCCATCGGTTGACTACTACTACCTCCGGGAGAATAACTCCGATCAGTGGGCTGAGATCCGACGTAATTCGACATGAGACTATAGATATTATCGCAGATAGATTTCATCTGAGTAAGCTCACGGTTTAGCTGAATGTTTTGACTCCGAAGCTTCTCGTTCTCTTCCAATAACTCCACTGATAAACCACCATTCCCAGTCGTCTTCGTTTGATGACAATACCACGACGACGGAGACGAAGACATCACCTGATTATTATTATTATCTTCCCCGGAATTTGACGGTGATACAACCATCGTCTGGTTTCGTTGTTCCGACGAAGGAGCAACAACTGTTTGATGCGTCGTTGTTATTTTCCGACGTTGGATCTCACGGAGAAGACGTTTTTCTCCTCTCTTAAAGAAATCGTTTGAAAACTCCCATCGATCCGGTACAACTTTTTTGAATCCCTGTGAATAAAAAAGAGGATTGATTAAATCAAGAACAATGGAAATAGAAGGAATCGAAGAAGAAATGATTATTATAAACGTACGTAAGTGTTGAGCTGACGAACGAAACTAGAGAAATTGTTGTGTTTGAAGTGTTTAGGAAGCAAATCTTTAGCGAAATCTGTCGGATTCCATACGATGAAAGAGGAACCATCTTCGTTCCATGAGATAACATCGTCGATGGAACTATCTTCAACGAGGTTAAACGTTTTTGTGAGAAACGGCGTTGGGATAGATCTTTGTGACGATGATTCTCCGGTAATCATTGCGTCAACCGGCGGCGAATTCATAGGATTTTAAGCGTAAGTTATAAAAACAAAAGTGTCCCCTGAAAGTCACGAAAGCAGAAGAAGAATAATGTAGGAAGGAGTAATATGTAATAATGGGGGTTAAAAGATCGAGAAGCAGCGTAATGTTTTAGGCTTCAAGAAACTTCCTATGGAGTTGCGTGTTTATTCCCTCATATAGTGTGCCCCAAGTGGTGAGGTCCCACATTTTGTTTACTTTATCCTATTGTTTATTTGGAATTTTGGAAAAATTAATAATTTTGTTAGATTGTCTGCTTTGATGTGTCATCCATATCAGACCTATCACTATATGTGTCGATGGTAGAATTACAAGGAGCTAGAGAACCACTTATTTAACTATGCAGTTTTGTATTGTTGTAAGATAATGGCATAAACTGATACAATTGAAAGTTTTTCCATAAACTCAGCAAGTTTGATAAAATGTTTGTTGTGTTTCTGTGACGATTGAGATTGTCGGCTTAAGGCGGTAGTATGCCAGAGTTGCCGGTGTTGTGTGTTTCATATGGTTTAAAGTCTTGATTTAGATAGAGTTCTACCTAAATACAAGTTTGGTTATGAAGAGCCATATGATAGAATGAAACCATAGATCACGAAACTTTGATCATGTGTTTGCCATGGTGTCATCTTTCTGTTTTTCAGCGGATTCGTTTATATGGACATGAGCATAGCTAGAGAAATAAACTTGAAAACCCAAACCTTGTTTTCCTCATTGTTACAAGGGAAACAACAAATTTTAGCATCCAGTTTTTTTTTCAAAGTACTTTAAAAAGAGGGCTCACTGTTTTGCTCATTGCAAGCTTAATTTTCAGATTGTAGCTAGAAACATCCGAATTTATTTAATGTAAGGATTCGAAATGGAATCCGTTTGTTAAGAGGTCTTACAGTTTCGTGAATATATCTATATCACCGTCTAATACGAAAAGCTGCAAAATACCGACAAGACCAGACCAAAACCAAAAGTCAGCAAGAGAATAAGTTGAGAAAATGTGAATCGACAAGATAATTAAAAAAGGGCAAGAGCTTGAAAACTTATGTACATTGGGATTAATATAAACAATAAAAAGACTTCAAGAGATCTTTGGAAGAAGGAAAAAAATACATCCATAAAAAGAACCGATACCAGCCTCCGACTACAACTCCACACCATCATATTCTACTTATAAAAGAGCTTTTCATATTCTACTATATAATACCTGTAACCTTTTTATGTTTTACTTTATAATATCTATTAATTATTATTAGATAGATAATAAGGGTGATGGAAGATGCTAATTATCTAAGTGGCCAACAAAATACTTCAAAAATTGCATTTTTAATATCTTATCTTAAACCCATCATCCCATTTTGCTCTCCAGTCTCCACCAATCGACCCCCATCCTGCTGTCATTAACAGAACAAACATCAGTCGAATGTAATGACATAAACTTTTGGCTGTGTCTCTAGTCTACTAATATCTCAAAAGCTTTTACATACCTCGGCTTGCAGCAAAAGGGTTGTTGGTTATTTTGTTTGTTTAAGAGTTCCCAGCGCTGGACAATGAAGGATTTGATGCAGACTTGGCGTCCTTTGCATCTGATCCTTCCCCAACAACTGCTTCTTCCTCGCTCCTACAGCTTAAAGTCCCCGGGTTCATCTTCCTCACTTCCTCTTTCGTGTATATGAAGATTTTGCGAACCATGCAACAAAACTCCCTGCAAGAGAGATCATTGTGTCAGTGTTATAAGAAAAACACTAACATCGATATAAACTAAGATGGAAAATTTGCAAAATCTTACTGCCAAGGATCGTCACCAACAAGCATCATATCATTCTCTTCATCTGTGTAAACTATCAACCAATCTTTCTTAGGAGCCATCAACTCTCCATTGAACTCAAACAGCCTGTCCAGCTCAGCGACTAACTCCTCATAGTTTTGGAACTTTGAAAGATCCACTGAACGGCCAAGTGCAATTCCCTGCTTGTGAACCTTTACATCAATGTGTCATGTGTTAGTTGAAAAGTGATTCAAGGGTTATCACAACCTCATACACTTTGTGCTACATATTGCAAAAATTTACCTTTGTGCAACTCCTACTTGAGTTGGTTTTCGTTTGAGCATCCTTCGGATGAGGATTATTAGTCTGGAATGGTCTTCCCTGTTCACGATGATCGTTTGTTGATTTTGACCCTTTTGACTGATCTGAAAGGTCCTGAACCTTTGGTGATGCTATCTGTGTAAGCCCCGCAGCATCATTCAAGTTGTTTCTCTGAGACATGGTTGAGTCTGTCCCATTCATGTTGTTGGTCAGAGGAATGCCAAAGAGCCTGCAGTTCCCTTCTCTTGACTTTGCTGTCTCCTCTTGTATCGTGAAGGGTTGTTTTGTTACTTGCTCCCTAGCCTGAGCTTGCGCTTGAGCATTGACCACTTCCTCATAATAATTCAAAGCACGTGGACGTATTGGCCAGTTACCACCAGCATTCTCAGTCGATAGACCATTAAGAACAGGATATTCGCTGTATTTAACATTGCATCGCCCTTGGAGAGACGCATCAGTTGCTGCAGGTACCTTAGGAGATTCATGTAACTTCAGGGAGAGACCAGAGTGTATCATCTGCCACTGGTTAGCAAGATAATCGAACTTGCCTTCTGAATCACTCAAGATTCTCTTTGCAGGCATAGAAGGTGATGATGAATGGTCATAAAAAGGTATCCGCTGACCATGGGATGGATCTATGTTAGTCCCAAAGCCGGAGAGCAAATCTGTGTAAGTAGGTTCATGCCTGGCTGAGGACATCCAGTTCTCAGATCCATATCTTCTAGAACCCGAAACCACGTCAACCTTATCATCATCCGCTGAAGATTGCCAGACAACAGAATTCTCAGGAGCATCACACTCTACACTCTCAGTATGTTTCGTCCTCAAGGTCGAGTATTCTTGACCTTGCAAGACCCTTGAAAGTCCGCTTGCTGGTAAAGGGTCCATGTTTGCCTTAGTTGTACCTGTTTTGTGTACAATGAATTAGACTCCCACTGACAAGTTCAATTAAGTTTCAGACGCACTACTATGTGTACTACAGTGGAAGGGGAAGACATTACCTTCTCTGGTAAGCATCGAAGAGTCAGGAGATGAAGGTGCTATATTTGATCTGGGCCTCTTAGGCCTAGGCATTGGAACAGGACTCAAAGCAGGAGGAGCAAGAGCTGGCTCTACTTTCCACGGAGATACTCTATCAGGTCGAGGAATACTAGAAGTCTCATCCCATCTCACCTGAAAGACAATTGAACAATCAGCATTCATTATATTCAAACAATAGTCTTGATCCTCTCTAGAAACTAGGTCATACCTTGAGGGATCTCCACTTTGATTTTGGCCACCTAGTAGGATCAGACTCTTCAATCCCAACGATTGTGCCAGTAAACCTAATATAAATCAATACAACTTGTTAGGTTCGTTATTCCAAGAGAAAAAGGCTCAAGAGCTAACATATTTCAAAAGCAGAAGACAGGTTTTACCTCTGCTCAGGAGCCTCTTCGCCTTCAAATCTCATTTTGAATCTCATGCCAATAGAGTAGTTATTCTTAACAGACTCCATATACTGATCGAACGGAACAATAAACTCAGATGGGCTCGTCCTGTATTAAACAAAACAACACCGCATGAAAATTTAGTAGAGTGATTCACTACCAAGCATCAGACATATAGAGACATACAAAGCAAAGAGCTCAAAAAACTGAAAGCTGTTTTGTGAGCTAATACAAATACAAACCTGGGTTTGTAGTAGACTGTAAACATAGTCCCTGTTGAAATGGCATGCCATGCGGTGGCCAGTACTCCAAGATGCATGCTATGGCTAGATATAACAGAAGACGGCACGTTTCCTTGTTGTCGCATCGCACGCCTTACACCAACTCTTAATTCTCCATTCTCGCCCCTGTAGAAGATTAAGATATTCCACATTATAGAAACTAACAGATACAGCTAAAGAAAACAATGAACTAAAATCCACAAACCTTAGAAATATAAACGCATCGCCTGCAACTAGCCTTTTGGAGCTAACAAACACACTCCACCCACTCTGTAGCAAATGCCTCCGTGGTTGACCTGGTCCATTATCACAAACATCAACAACCAGATAAGTTTGATGACACACAGACTCGAGAAAAACAGAAAATAAAAAAGTTACAGATTCCTATACCCCGGAATATATGTCTGAATCGCCACTCATTTGCATGCAAATCCTTTGCAACTAACTCTTGAGTGGGAGGCTGTCGAGACATATCCTGAGGGAAGAAACAAAAAATGAATTGAAGGCAATCTTAGAACAAAATTCAGGAAAAATAAGCCAATGAATAGATAGTTAGAAGCGCAAATGAAACACCAACCAGAGGTGGGAGACATTCATCCGCATGTCGCCTAAGAACAGAAAATCCACCATGTGTACTTGTGTCGGATGCAGTCAAGGTTTTGCAGAACGAATGCACCTGGAACCTCGGAGGTGGAGGAAGAGGCGCTTCTTTCTCAATTGCATTCTCGTCTTGCTGTATGGAACAAAAAATATATAGAATTCAGCATCTTGAAGAATAAGATCACCTCTACAACACTCAAACCAATAAATCAGAAAACAAAACTTACATTAGCCTCAGGAAGAAGAGTAATCTGCGCATAAACTTCATCTGTATCTGCCTCTGCCTGTAAAATCATAAACAAAACTCTTGTTAGCTGACAATCCAAGACACAGAAACCAAAATTTTCCAAGAAGTTAAAGAAACCTACCTTTAAATCTACATTAATAACTCGACAGAGAAGCTTTGACGGAAGATCATAGAGAGGCATCTGTTGTTCTGCCGCCTGGTTCGTCGAAGCCTCCACCTAATCATAAAACAATGGAAACCGACAAAGTTCATTAGAAAATATCTCAACAGGTACGAATCACAGAGGGGTTAACTCAAAGATTTAGCCAAAAATAGCAAGAACTCATAGATGAAATATCTCACCTGCTCGATGTGTCCTTGAGGAAAATAGAAGACTCGGTCGTCTTGTCTAGGAACCGTCACAAGCGGACCAGCACAAGCGTGCCATAGCTCTCTGTAAAGAGCAGCCTCAGGGTCCACTATGAAGACGAAGAAGAAGAAGATAAATTAGATCAAGTCAGTCTGTAACCAAAACCAAGCTTAAGAAACCCTAAGAAACGGAGACTTACAAGCACGCTCAGCCGCAGCGGATCGGGTAGAATTACTTTTTTGCCCCTCGCCGGCGACGGAGACATTTCTAGTCTCCTTAGGGTCACTAAAACCAGAGGAGGAGAAGTTATCTCCTCCACGATTACCTTTCATTGAAACCTCCGAACTCGCCATACCTTCCGAAGCTCAGATCTGTTTCATCTGGTACCAAATAAGCCTCTAAGCAGACGATATCAACAAGAAATCTCCAAATCCGTCTCTGAAAAAGCTCAAAACTCGCTTCGGTAGTCCACTTGATTCCTTCCTTTGTCTTTATCTCACTAACAAACACAATCACCACTAGTTTAGCTCCTTGACATTACTCGATAAAACTATCAGAGAAGATAAACCCTAGAATCAAACGATAAAACCACCAATTTCACCTCAAATTGCCTCCGATTTAGAGATACGACAACTCCAAAGCTCTCTCTCTCTCTCTCTCGCCGTCCTCGCTAGTCTAGGCTTTATCGGAGTCACAGACGCTTGAATACCGACGACGAGCGATTTTCTCTTGTTTTGTCTCTCAGAGTTTGTCTCTCTAACATTCTCTCTCTTTTTATTTCTTCGTCTTTCCTATCCTTTTGTTTTTCTGGGTATGAGGCGACCAATGGGCTTAACCAGAGGTAGTCAAAACTCAGCTTCAATCATTTCAACCGCGGTAAACTTCTAACCCATATGGATAACCGGCATTCACCGGTTACCATTCCCTCTTTCATACCGGCTATTACCGGTTGTAACCATTTCCGGGGGACCAGGGTCTGCGACCTCACAAAACCAAAGACAAGTGACGATTTTATTTTCTTTCCTCCACTTTTTCTTATTTTTTAATAAAGCCTTTTCAATAGAAAAAATTGACATATCCTTTTCTAAAATTTAATTTTTTAAAAAACAAATTGGAGAAGATAAATTGAAGAAAAGACCCAAATTGCAGACATTTCCAAGTCGTATTTCCCCAGAAATATAGCAATTTAAGTCATCCTAAAATTGTTGACCAAAACAATTCTTGAAAAAACTATGGTCTGGTAGTATTTATTTACTGGTGACTGTGAGTTGAATACTTTTATTTATTTACAGTTACTGTGAGTTGAAAAATAAATACTCAAGTTGCCAAAAAAAATCCATTAGGGGAGAAAATAAATTAAATGTGTAGAGGGGATTAGCAAGTAAGAAAGGCTGCTTTACTTTTTTAGATGGGACTAACGGCGTCAACAAGTCGTGAGCAAGCGTCAACTTTTGATTGGGTAAAGAGGATAACGGTGTTTGGGAAAGAGAGCGTCAATGGGAAAGGTGTTGTGTTTTTATTGGGAAGTGGCTTTGTCGTGCTGTGAACAGGCAGGTCTGGGTGGACGTAGAGAGAACGAGAGAGGGAGAAAAATGCTACGTGGCACCAGAAAAATATGTGCATTTTAGCATTTTAAAGATATTTCGGATGTCATTTTCTATGGTCTTTTGGCTATCGTGCGCCTCTAGGAATTTTCGTCTCGTGAATCTCTCGTACTTTAATTTACCCTGTTTTTCTTTTTATGGAAAAACAAAGACGTTTCATTATCTGTTTTTTATTTTCTCTAATTCAATTACAACTCAGATATATAAAAGATCGTCGAATATTATACGAACCTCAACCATATTTATGATATCCTGATGGCAGAACAAAAAATACGAAGCCTTAACAGTCATTCGATAGTTATTTTAAACTAGTAGTTGATTTTATCTAAAATCATTTGCTGAACAACTAAATTAACTCTTGGATTACCACTTAATACAGCTGGCTAATGGGATGAATCTGCTTCAAAAATTAAATTTCCGTATGCCCCGTCATAATTACATATTTACATATATTGTTGTAAGTGGAAGCGTTAAAAAGGAAGAAAATCTGGTTTATAGACAAGAGTTTATTGTAGTCCACTCATACAGCTGGCAAATAAGATTAATTAGTGTTCCTAAAAAAAAATTAAGTCCAAATTACGAATGAATTAAATCAACCTTTTTCTTTTATAGTAGTATCTACTAAAACGTTGGCCATGTTCTTTTGTTGATTGCTGCGTCAGCTACCTGCGACCCAAAAAAAGTTCTCATCTCTTTTTCACTTTCATTTCTCATTTTTTTCATCTCTGCCGCATCGACTGTAATTCGGCCATTCCGTAGACGCTGGAATTTTCAGCGTCTCAAATTCCCTTTCTCCTATCTCTTCAGATCTGTCGCTGCGACTCTTTCATTCATCTCACCTTCATCTCTCTTTCTTTTTTTCTTTATATTTTATACCGTCGGTGCTTGTCGCAGCGATAAACAAAAGAACAAGGTAAATATCAAATAACTAATCGCGACAAAACTTTTTATTTTCTTCTAATTATTATATATCGTTTAATATTTAACACACGCACACTATTTTGCACAAATTATTTTTAACAACACGTAAACTATCTCTCTGTGAAACACAAAATCTATTGCAAAATTACAAACCATGAAAATCAAATTTGGAAAAAAAAAAAAATCAGGATAACGATGGAAAATAAAAAAGAAGACTGTTCAGCAATAAGCCAATAACACGTCACACGCGATATGACAAGGAAAACGAGACGATACAATATTGAGAGGAAAAGGACGAGAAAATGGGGAGAGGAAATTCACGTGTTGGTAACGCACTTGCTAAGAGGTGTGGGACCCAAGAGTACTGTGTAGCATTTGTGTGTGGTCTAAAAGCAACCATTGTAGGAATCTTTGTCCGTTAAAAAGAAAAACCATTTTTTTATATTTTCTTTCTTCTTTTCTCGTTTTTTCTTTAATAATCTAAATATATGGTCTTCGTATATCATCACCATTTTGATATATAAAAATAAAAGTACTCCATCACCATTTAGATAAATGAATTTAATCTTGTGTCCTGAAAGCCTACGAAATTTTTATACTACGACCTTGCAATTTAATAATCAAACACTCATAAAGTAGACACAGGCTTTTTGTAAAGTTTGTGTTCGAGGCTTGTTGATAATTTTGATATATGTCTTTAAGTATTACCACAATTATTGAACTATCCATACGACGTCTTACATAGCTGATTGATCATTTTTATCTCTTCTATTTTCTTGTGTAATTTCAACTATCTTTAGCTGAAATAAAATCTGTATTTTATATTAACAATTTTAGACCATTATTCGGACATATACATAGTGATAGACCTATAATTGAAACTAATAGTACAAATATTTAATACAAAGGTTGGCAAAAGAAAATAGACTAAATAGTACAGTAGCAAATATGGTTAAATAGATTATTATAAGAAAATAATACTTAATTTCGAGTTTTTATTATTGATAACATCAACGTATACTAGTACTCAGTATATAATAACTGTGGACATGTGTGTAGAGTAGTACATGCTCACACACGTGAATGTTTCCTTTATTGTCAATTTCTAGTAATACTAATAGCTAGATAGGGTTGATCTATATAGCCATTTATATTTGTTATTTTATTTTTTAATTGCTACTGTATTTTTGATCATGATGTGAACAAATTGGAGAAATAGGGTTGATGGAAAACGAGCAAAATGTGCTCTATTTTTTTGTCTTTCTAGTTAAGAAATCTTGTTGGGTATCCATAAATATTTCAAAACCATATTCGTCCATTATCTAAATTACACGACATAATTTTGAGTATTTTCCGATGTAGTACAATGAGATCACCTAACATTTTACTGTAGAAAAATTAAAGGAATCATTCTCTAACACTGTTAATGAAATGTGTCATTACCAACCCATGATAGATTGTTTTCGGGTAAAGCTTTACATAAATATTTTAAAAATTAGAGTGGGGTTGAATTACATAGTAAAAGGGGGAGAGCTTCTTACAATATTGTAACCACACATAAAAAACTACTACTATTTGATGATGGACAAAGTTTTGTTTTTACTAATTGATTTTTTGAAAAATAACAATGTGAAGTGATTACACGTGGGACCTACACGTGTCACCAGATTAAGGAGCACTAATTGAAGAAATGGGTCATGCCTTCATGCTTCCTTTCTCCTAATCTCTTCCCTCTTTGAACCCTAACCTACAGACCAAACCCTACTTTCCTCCTTACCTTAATTAACTATTTTCTTAATATATTATTATATCTTCTTTAAACAATAATTTAAAACCTGGAACGTAGTTTTTAGTTTAATTACTATAAGCTAGTAATACAAATTTCAGCTGCTACTTGTTATAAACTATGAGATAAATATGCCTAATCTTAATCAGGACCCAAATTTACTACAGTACAGTAAAAATTAAAATTTTAATCTCAGGTTGTTTGGTTTTTAAAATTAGTTACTATAAAATAAAATAAAATGCTGGTCTTTGGTCTCCATCCCAACATGCCACGTCATTATCGCACTTCATCAGCTCAAGCGAGTGAGACACGCGCTCACGGACACGACTGACGGACTCCAAGCGAATTTATTCAATCCGATTAATAAAAGAGCTCAGATTACAGATTACTCGGTGGTCAGTTACAAAATGGCTCGTGAGATTTGATTGGTGGACTCGAGCCATTCTATTCAAACGAGTTGATTTACATGTCGTTTTTACAAATTTCCGGATAACGCTGGAGTGACTTGCCGGTTATCCAGAAAACGAATGGTCACACGCCACGTGGTGACCAGTCTACTTTCCAACGCACGTGGGTCTCGCAGGTAAAAGCCATAATGAATTACTCGTTTTCATTTTTTTGTATTTTTCCTTTCGTTTTAAAAATTGCATTTATTTTATTTTAAGAAAGTCTGTTCCTATAGAGTTCGGTTACGTCTAGTCATGCACGTTGCGTGACAGTCATTTAGGTGAAGAAACGGCCTAGGCTAGACTACAGATGATGACGTCATATTTTTGTGTTATTTTTATATTCATTTATAAAATGAAGTCACTTTTTTGTAACTACCATTAGTATTATTATTGACGTTATAATTTTTGCTAATGACTTTTTTTCGTTCTATCTTTCTCGCAGAGAAAAAGTGAGAATCATATCTTAAAGCTGGAAATAAATAAAAACACAACACCAACTTTAAAACGGTCCAGCCATATAAAGCACCCTACCTACCTGCTTCTTTAATCACATGTATTATCATTTGCAACAAATTCCAATTAGTCCACTTGATCAATAAAACAATTAATACAAAATCTGCGATGGTAAAGCTTAAGACTAATGACTAAAACCCAAGCCTCATAATGAAAGATCAAGAGTGTCCATATTCCATTCAATATCTCAAATGGAATGGATATAAGAGAATGCTCAACATGAAAATGTTGGTAGACATACAAAGAGTGAGTACTAAACTATTGAATGACCCATTTGATCACCTCTTTTCCAAGTTTGTGAGAAACTTATATGAAATGTTAAGAATTTTTAAGTCTTTGATCTTTACGATTCTTCCATTTGTTCCATGTCTTTTTCTAGCCCACCATTAGAAAAGATATATACAAAGCCTCCTCTTTGACTATTCGAAGTAATCACCTATTTATGAAAACAAATGGTTTCCTTAATGCTTATACAAAATTTCAATATAAACAAAAACTCAGAACAAAAAGATCCAAATAAAAACAAACAAAACCCATTAATACACATACACACAACTGTAGCCGTCCATGTACGTCAAATTTTTTTTTATCAAAAATCATAGGATAAATTAAATAAATATCTATTTAATGATAAATTAATCAAAATGGCTCCACCATAGAAGATAACCTCCTCTATCAAGTCAATTAGAGATAACATAATTTGGTTTATGTATAAAGCATAATCATTTAACATTTTGATTATATAATTAAGCTTGTTGCTAGTTGTCAAAGACTGCATGGAATACGTTTGTGCTGGACATTTTGGACCGTCTTTATCCCCCAATATGTATACAGTTTTAGTTTTTTTCTAATGACTAATCAATCTTATGATTTTTATTGGTCATTAATAAACGTTGGCATCAAATTTTCTAATTAATTTTTCTTTTGATTATAAAATTAGCAATTTGATATTTATTAATTGTTCTTTGGTTTTGGTTTCAATTAGTCGGACTTAAATCAATATGCCCACGTGTGACGTGTCGAGATTCCTGTCCTCGTGATTTGGTTCGTCTAATTAAGAATAGTTTGCATAAACATTTGTATTTGATGTGGTCAAATTATGAAGAAAATACGACAAAAATAAATTTTCATAATTATCTGTAACAATCTTAAATACGGACTCTCCCCCACCGACAGTGCTTCAATGTTGTCGGCTTATGCCATTTATTTAAAATCATCGCTAGGAACTTGAACTTGAGTTAGAATTTCAAAATACAGACACAATTTGTATTTAAAATTTATTAGTTAAATTAATTAAAATTCATAGTAATTCTTTTGGTTAGACAAGGTAAATAATCTTTTTGCAAAATATAACTATTTGCTAATAGAATTTGGAAAACTTCCCTATCTTAGTGAAGGTATACTATTTCTGTCTAAACATCACTTTAAGAAAACGAATACTTTTAATCGTTTCGTCAATAGAAACGCAAATTATTATTTTATCTTATCACTAAACACATAATGGTTATTAAAATGGAGTGCACTAGTTTTTGAAGCCAACTTGGGTCGATGGGTCATAAACAATAATTAATTAATTGTATCTAATGACGATGAAAGCGTCTTAAGATGATTTTAGTCTTGCTTGGTTAAGTTGTTTTCTTTAGACTTTTAGTCACTGCTTCCTTGCTTCCAACACAATTGTTTATTTTATTTATTTTTGTGCAAGATTAATCAACTTGGAGCTATGTAACAACAATTCTAAAAAGCAACATTTATTAATAAATAATCTTACCTATACGATTTTCTTCTTACTTTAGCAAATACTAGCTATTATGTTTATATAAAGTTGATTTTGGGTGACTGATATTTTAAACTTGGATTTTGATCCAAATTTGATCTTACAAATGATTACTTACCAATGTTAGCATAATTAAGATTTAGTTCAGAAGTTTCATCGATGGTATATCGCTTTATCTAACATCCAATCGTAGTAACTCTAGTTATAATGGTTAAGGAGACTCTTCTAGGGTGAATAATGCTATTTTATTATTCCACTTATGATTTTAGACTCGTAAGCTATTCAAGGGTTACATTGATTTTTTTTTTTGGGAGGTCTTCTTTGGGGTGACTTTATAGTTCAAAATAAAATAGCTAAATCTCATGATTTTAAGTGACGTTTTTTTACCCCTGACATATTTATACAAAGAAATCGTCAAAGCCTAGATCATGTAAATACACACCCCACATGTAGTGGAATTAACAATAACACGTTTTATAAATTTTAAAACAAATGGATTTAGTATTAGTTAACGTTTTACCCATACCCGTCGACTTTTCTCAAAAATGTTCTCTCATGTCAAAACAAAATAAGAAAGAAAGTTGGTCAAACCATGCATTTCACACACTAAGTATTTGGGTAAACATTCATGCACCATTTGAATTTCAACTCTAGTGGGGATCTTCATCATATCTCTCCCATAACCCCTCCCATACGAATTCTCCAGACGCCTATCTATCTATCTATTATTATTTAATTCGATCTCTATGACTAAAAATAATCACACATCAATATGTGAGTTTCTCTAATAATCTCTAGTATCAAAATCGTAAATCACATGTAATTAATTTCCTTGAAATGTAAAACAAACCTACCAATTCTCTAAAAAGTAAAAACCATTGGCCGACAAAAAAAAAATTCTCTATATACCATCGGATATGCAAGGAGCCCGTAAGTGTTTGGGCCTAAAAGCCCAATTATAAATGGGCCTTATGGAATAATCATAGATGTTTTTTTTAAAATCGTATTTGGATTTAATCATCATCTCCGACGAGGATCTCCGGTATCGGTGATGATGGGATCGATGTTGTTCAGGAAGAGAACTTTGGTCACGAGAGCGAATTTTTTACTTTTCCGGTCGTTTTCCGTTAACGTTGAGAAACTTTCCGACGCATCAGCTGAAATAGCGGGAATTCTCAAGCAAGAGAACTGGCGTGACACTCTGGTATCTTCGAATCTTTCAATCGAGATAAATCCAGAAGTAGTTCTCTCCGTTTTACGATCCAAACGCGTCGATGATCCCTCTAAGCTTTTGAGTTTCTTCAACTGGGTCGATTCTCAAAAAGTCACAGAGCAGAAATTGGATTCGTTTTCGTTTCTCGCTTTGGATTTGTGTAATTTCGGTAGTTTTGAGAAAGCTCTTAGTGTTGTAGAACGGATGATTGAGAGAAATTGGCCTGTAGCTGAGGTTTGGAGTTCGATTGTGAGATGTTCACAAGAGTTTGTGGGAAAGAGTGATGATGGAGTTCTATTTGGGATATTGTTTGATGGATACATTGCAAAAGGGTATATAGAAGAAGCTGTGTTTGTGTTTTCTAGCTCTATGGGTTTGGAATTGGTTCCTCGTTTGTCACGATGTAAAGTTTTGTTGGATGCGTTGTTGAGGTGGAACCGGCTGGATTTGTTTTGGGATGTGTATAAGGGGATGGTTGAGAGAAATGTAGTATTTGATGTTAAGACCTATCATATGTTGATTATTGCTCATTGTAGGGCTGGGAATGTTCAGTTGGGGAAAGATGTTCTTTTTAAAACGGAAAAAGAATTCAGGACGGCTACTTTGAATGTGGATGGAGCACTTAAGCTTAAGGAGTCGATGATTTGCAAAGGATTGGTGCCATTGAAGTATACATACGATGTACTTATAGATGGGTTGTGTAAGATAAAGAGACTAGAAGATGCTAAATCGTTGCTGGTAGAGATGGATAGTTTAGGTGTGTCTCTTGATAATCATACTTATAGTTTACTGATTGATGGCTTACTGAAGGGTAGAAATGCAGATGCTGCGAAAGGACTAGTCCATGAGATGGTTTCACATGGTATTAACATCAAACCTTATATGTATGATTGTTGTATTTGTGTGATGTCAAAGGAAGGGGTGATGGAGAAGGCAAAGGCTCTCTTTGATGGAATGATCGCATCCGGACTGATACCACAGGCTCAGGCTTATGCTAGTCTGATCGAAGGATACTGTCGAGAAAAGAATGTACGTCAGGGTTATGAGTTACTTGTTGAAATGAAAAAGAGGAACATTGTCATATCTCCATATACTTATGGTACAGTGGTGAAAGGCATGTGCTCTTCTGGGGATCTCGATGGAGCTTATAACATTGTGAAGGAAATGATTGCAAGTGGTTGCAGACCCAATGTGGTTATATATACCACATTGATCAAAACCTTTCTCCAGAATAGTAGGTTTGGAGATGCAATGAGGGTGTTAAAAGAAATGAAAGAACAAGGAATCGCACCAGACATATTTTGCTACAATTCCCTTATAATTGGCCTTTCAAAAGCTAAAAGAATGGACGAAGCAAGGTCTTTTCTGGTTGAAATGGTCGAGAACGGATTAAAGCCTAATGCTTTCACCTATGGGGCTTTTATCAGTGGATATATAGAGGCAAGTGAATTTGCATCTGCAGATAAGTATGTGAAAGAGATGCGGGAATGTGGCGTACTTCCAAATAAGGTTCTTTGCACGGGTTTGATCAATGAGTATTGCAAAAAGGGGAAAGTAATAGAGGCGTGTTCAGCATATAGATCCATGGTTGACCAAGGGATCCTGGGGGATGCTAAAACATACACTGTTCTTATGAATGGTCTTTTTAAAAATGATAAAGTAGATGATGCCGAGGAGATTTTCCGCGAAATGCGTGGGAAGGGTATTGCACCTGATGTATTCTCTTATGGTGTTCTCATTAATGGATTTTCTAAGTTGGGAAATATGCAGAAGGCTTCTAGTATTTTTGATGAGATGGTTGAAGAAGGTTTGACTCCTAATGTTATCATATACAACATGTTACTTGGTGGCTTTTGCAGATCTGGTGAAATTGAAAAAGCTAAGGAACTGCTTGATGAAATGTCAGTTAAAGGTCTTCACCCGAATGCAGTGACCTACTGTACAATTATAGATGGATATTGCAAATCTGGGGATCTAGCTGAGGCTTTTCGGTTATTTGATGAGATGAAACTAAAGGGATTAGTTCCTGATAGTTTTGTGTACACAACACTCGTGGATGGGTGTTGCAGATTGAACGATGTGGAAAGAGCTATAACCATCTTTGGGACAAACAAGAAGGGCTGTGCTTCTAGTACCGCCCCTTTCAATGCTTTGATCAATTGGGTTTTTAAGTTTGGAAAAACAGAATTAAAAACAGAAGTGTTAAATCGGCTAATGGATGGGTCGTTTGATAGGTTTGGCAAGCCCAATGACGTAACATACAACATTATGATTGATTATCTATGCAAGGAAGGAAACTTGGAAGCTGCAAAGGAGCTCTTTCACCAGATGCAGAACGCTAATCTGATGCCTACTGTTATAACTTACACATCTCTTCTAAACGGGTATGATAAAATGGGTAGAAGAGCTGAAATGTTTCCTGTATTTGATGAGGCGATTGCTGCAGGAATTGAACCAGACCACATAATGTATAGTGTTATCATCAATGCTTTCCTGAAAGAAGGGATGACGACAAAAGCACTTGTGCTTGTGGATCAAATGTTTGCTAAGAACGCTGTTGATGATGGGTGTAAGCTAAGTATTTCAACATGCCGGGCTCTACTCTCTGGTTTTGCTAAAGTGGGAGAAATGGAGGTAGCTGAGAAGGTTATGGAGAACATGGTTCGACTCCAATATATTCCTGATTCTGCGACTGTTATTGAGTTAATCAATGAAAGTTGCATTTCCTCAAACCAAAGAGTGGAAGCTGATGCAGTTCCATAGTTTTCTAGACGGAAAGCTAGAGCAGATAAACTTCCTTCTTTTTCTTTGTGGCTAAAAACGGAGTCTGCTGCTTTTAGTTTGGTTTACGGCAAATTTCTGATGGGCTGCAATTGTGGCAAAATTTACAAGCTTTATCATCTCACTTTTGATGATCTCTACTCAGTCTCAATCTTCTGATATGTCATTGTATATTTTTTCAGTTACCATTAAGAATCTGGAGGTGCTGTTCCTGAAACAATTTGTGTCTGCTCATAAACTCTTCTGGACCAATTCATTTACTTCAGAACGGTTTGCCTTCAGCTAGACATGTTGGATCCCATTGATTTACATGGGAGCAGTTTCCATTACGATGACGACAATCAGAAGTTGACGATGAAAAGGAGACGCATGGGAGCAATTTATTCTGCAACTTCCTCTGTTTTCTTAGTCTCGGAAAAATCCTGTTGAAGAACAGAGATGACAGTTTTATACTGATTTTTTTATCTATAAAAAGATTTTGGTGTGCGAATGTTACTATGATGATCAACTTATATTAAGTTATTTATTCATCAATATCAAAATCTGGCTGGTGATTTAAAGCAAGTTTTTTTAAATGGGCTAAACCAAAAATTCTGCCTGAAAACATAGATCTCTGAACAGAAGAACACAATTGGTGTCTTTGTCTTTCATTACAGAAAAAGAACAAAAAAATGTATCTCATAGTGAAATCAAACAGAGGTTTTCATCTTACAGAACATACAACCCATAAAAAGACCATATGTACACCAGAGAGTATAAACAAGTATATCAACCTAACAAGCAAAACAAGAAAATCTACATGTATTCTCTAAGCTCCTCATTGACAAGTTGCTGATTATATGGGCCAAAAAAAGAAAAGAATATGGAACGAACTAAAAGGCGGAAAAAGGCGAAAAGAGTTGAGTCAAACAACACTCTTCTAGTGCTATACCATTCTGCTTTCATTGTGATGAGCAAATGAAATGGTCAAATTCGATTCATCAGTGTTATCATCTTTTGGAGTCTGTTAATAAAGCAATCAGTTCGCTATCATTGAGGTCTGTCTGTGAAGCATATTTGACTGGTATGTTACTGTCTTTATCCACAGCATTTGGATCTCCTCCCCTGTTATTGAATTATTGTATCAGACTTATAATTCAACTCCATGGTTTATATTATAAGACCAGTACCAAGAAACCTCAAGAAGTATATTGAGTTTACCTCATAAGTAGCAACCTTGCAATTGCATATCTCCTGCTGATGATACAATGATGAAGTGGAGTCCGACCTTTTGAATCTGTTGCATTTATTTTTGCGCCATATTGAAGCAATAGTTCTACCATACCGATATCCGCAGAAAGACAAGCAAGGTGAAGCAAAGAACAGTCGTTTGAAGTTTCTTCTCTGACCATACTTTCCCCGTCACCTCTTGAGTTAGAATATCCCGCTGGATTCTCTTGAAACTCCTCTTCAATGCTCTTGAATTTCGCTTCAAGGGTTTCCTCCATTTGCATCATCTTTGATAAGGGCAAAGACACAGTGTATGATGCTTGACCACGTAGAGCATTCACATCTGCTTCAGAGCAGACAATGTGCCTGTAAACTGATTTCTTGTCGTTGGCACGGACATTCTCCCATATCTCTTGGAAAACTGCCTGAAAATGCTGACTGTCTATTGCTTTGCGGACAAAAATCCTCTCTGAGTACTGCAGTTAGCCATTATATTAGAAATCTTCAAAAGCTTTGCTTAGTAACTCCAGGGTGATATATACCTTTGCGTGGATGAACAACTCTTTCACCGAAATGGGATCATTGAAACCAGGCTTCCTTACAAGCAACTTTCTTGGTCGATCTGACTTGGGAGTGCTGATAAATAGAAATATTTTAACTGTAAATACATGTAAGAAGTAGTTTTGTTCTTCTCCCAATTACAAGTACTTAAGCCACTTACCCCGAAGATCTACTAGCACTGGAAGTTCTACTCTCCGAGTTCAACAGCTCCTCCCACACTGAGTTTACATATACATTACCTAACGATTGGAATAACGTCAAGACCGATGGTTCCCATACTTTGACATCAAGAGTGAGCGATCTGACCTGCACGACAGGGTTGGATAATTTATACCAAATTTATAAAAAATGGGAAAATGATAGTTCATGCTTTCCCCTTTGTGGAAAGAGTGAAATGTTTGCTGGATGTGTAGGTTTAATTGCAAACCTTTGAAATGTGAACACCAAGGTTACGATGGATACCAGAACACTCGATACAAATAAGGACACCGAGGTTCAAAGAGGCCCAATCAGGTTCAGGAGCACCGCAGTCTGCACATCTCTCATTACCCAATACCCTTGTCAAGACATCAATTGGCTTTTCAGTCTTTACCATATCATGTTGCTGCAAGCACCCTGAGAACCTCGAACGGTTTCCTCCTGTCATGGGATGTTCCACTGTGGATTCTCCACTTTCTGCCTGTTCGATATCATAAGGATCTGCTAAAGAACCAGAATCACTTGCAGAGAAAGTATCACCTCCGTCCACAGTAGAGAGACGCTGGTCGAGTTGAAGGTAAAGGATACATTACTCAACAGCGAAGATGGGTCAGACAAGAAATAATCAGCAGTAATATCTTATAAAATCTAACCATGATTGCTCTTTCAGGTGTTTGGAAACTCAACAAAGAAGCAATTACTCCAGTTATTTTTTCGATCCAGTCCATCTGATCCTGTGCATTCTCTGCCTACATCAATAAGATTTAAAAAATTCTGGTCATTCGGGGATGATGGAAGAGAACACCAAAGTATCATGAATCCTAAAAGAAAAATTCAATATGTTGAAGAAAATGAAGATCTTTTCACTTGGAAACATACCTGCAATGTATAAACTTTTGTTGGTGAAATTATTCTAAAGCAGAATCTTAGATCGGTCTGATCTGCATCAACTTTGATCGTTGAGGTCAGCAGATTGACGGTGTGACGTGCCACTGGTTTTTCATCGTGCACACCACCATGATAATGAGAAGACAGCCACCGACTTAGCAGCCCAGGACTGTTTTCTGAAGCCATATTCCTGTGAACAACAGAGCGACTTCCATTTCCCTGATACATAGAGCTTCAAAGATTCAGTAAAGATACAGTACATCACCAATCTGATCTATATATGTTTTCTCAAGGAAGGATCAAAAACACAATTGTTTTTGGTTTTGCAACTTACTGAAGACCAATTCCATGGCTTGCGGTAATAGTATAGCATCCCACGGCTATCAAGGATAAAGAATCTTCTTTTCCAGTCACCTCTCAAGTTTGAGGAACGTTTAGACAGATACCCTTGTCTGATAGTCTGAACCTGAAGAACAGTTATATCAACAGATAAATATAAAACAAGAGAGTATAAAGATGTGACAGCAGTTTGACGAGTAAGCCTCAATACAAAAGATATTTCCTTACCTTTCCTTTTGCAGCAGATTGCATCACGGCCTCGATGACTTTCTGGGAGTTTCTTGAGTTATGTCTCATGCCATCCCCTGTTGGAGAAACACAGGAGTTTCTAGTTTCACGATCAACTTGCCTTTGGTATTCCTGCATCCTTTCATTAAGTGATGCCATCTCATAGTTTGCACATTCTCTAGACTGGTGTGCATAAGCCAACACCTGCCGTAAAATTTCAATTAAACACGGATATACCTTGTACTATTCCTTGGATAAGAAAGATTTGCTACAGAAAAATATCTGCAAATGAAAAACATGCGGCTAAGAGTATCAGACCTGATTAATAAAAGGCTCCATTTGATGTAGTAGTTCATATCCCTGAAAGAAGGAAGAACTCGTGAGAAAGCGAATAAAGTGGTTCTTATCAGAAAACAGGAATAGAACCCATTGTGTGATAGGTTTCCTTGTAAAACCAAGCGGATTGGATCCAGAGTTATTTGTGGTCTTGCTCTGAAAATTGTTTTCAAGAAAAAGCTTGCCTGTTTGAAGAAACGGAGATGAGCATCCATAGTCCCGCTGACTGCTTCCAAAAACTCAAATCTCTTTTTAGACTCTGCATTAGAGAGTGCACTAACCTGGCCAGGAAGAAGTATGCAATCATTATGTACGGTTATATGAATGAATATCCTGTAAAATATTTGTAGAATTTGAATACAAAACAGTTACCAGATGAAACCGGGCTTGCTCAAATGTCGTTCTTGCGCTATGTAGGTCCTGGAATGCCTCTCTACCAAGTTAATTTTTGCAGAAGAAAAAGTGAAGATAATCTGTGACTAGTTGTTACCAAGATTTTTACATACCTCCTCAATTGTGGCAGCCACATCCAATCGTGTGCTCTTCCTTAATGAAAGATATTTTTCTCGTGCCTGTTTCATATAGATGCACATACATAAATATGTATTTTGGTAACAAGCTGGGAAACCATAATTTAACCCATCACATTGACATATTATTCAACGCACCTGATCATATGTAATGGTAGCTTTGTCAAACCGTTTACGAGCTTCCTGCGTGAGAGAAAATAAAGGTGGGATATAAGTCGAAGCAATTCAGATAAAATGCTGAACATAAGAATAACATGCAAGAATTTGAAAAGATTATCAGAGTGATTTTGCTATAATACTTGGTATGGGAACTAAAAATACCTTAACTTCGTGGACATCACCATTCACAAATTGAAGCAACCGATCACTCAGCATGTGTTCTACCTGAAAAGTGTTGACAAGACATCATAGTTTAGCTATGCATCACTTGAATATCATGATATCAACATACAGATACAGCGAGAACATAAGTCAGATAAATTTGAAGGAAATTAGTTCTAGGAATACGTAGGCAATGGTTTTCAGTACCTGAGAACGAAGTACTTCCTTGTATGTCCCGATTTCTCGTAGAGCAATAGTGAATTTTGTCATTACAGGACCTGAGCAAATAACTTAGTTCCTTGAGAAATGACTCCAAGAAAGATAAAAAGGAGGAACAAAGAGAAAAAATGACTCGAGTAAAGACCTCCAAAAGCAACACAAACAGGATCATTATGGCCTCCTCCGAAAGATTCAAGTGCATTTACAAAGCCAATATCTGCATCATACCCTTCTCCAAGCCCCTCCCTAAATAACCGAAATATAGAATTTGGTGAGTGAGAGATGTGATGCTGCTAATTTTATTCAGTCAGCGGAGGGGGCTTACGTGTATTTTCTGCAACCTTTATAGAACCTTAAGCATCGCAGTCGGAGCAACTCCGCACTCTCTTCCATAGATTGCATCTGTTGTACAAACAAAAAAAAAGTTTTCAAAGCCAAAACTTATAAGTCAAATTATACTTTGGTGCAGATACAAGAGACAATATCAAACAAGTTACAGAAACAGGTCAAGCCTCCAAAAAAAATAGGACCGACCAATCAAAAGTGAAGTGGAATAGAGATGTTAAAACTGTTGATCGAAGTCAACTCCTAAAATTTTGACATCTAGACAAAAGCACATTGCATACAAATAAAGAGCCTCACAAATCTATAATGTATCTGAAATTGATGGAAAGATAAACGTTTCCTCCACAATGTATCTGAAATTACAGGGCATTGTTTAACAAAACCAATTCGAAAATTTATTTGATCGCAGATTATACAGAGGAATAAAATCGATGAAGAAGCTAGAAACAGAGACGATCAAAACGCATTTTAATAAACCTGTTGGCGAAACATGGGAGAATCATCGAGCTTGGCGAAATGCATATCGTCTGCGGGAAAAGAAAGAGACGGAGAAGAATGCTCTTCCTCTTCCTCCACCGTTTTCTTCTTGTTCGTCGTCGTTGTCTTCCACTTGGACAAAATGCCGATTACCGGAGACGCGGACAGAGCTAATTACGCTGTTTCTTTTCTTCCACCAAAAAAAAAAAAAAAAAAAAAAAAAA
>Ga0041059_1000632_pt1 | contig 27252 bp, 21 predicted proteins | sample AraColnosormetaG_FD_56232 | JGI IMG/M metagenome (GOLD analysis project Ga0041059, IMG submission 56232) | Arabidopsis roots microbial communities from North Carolina, USA - Col MF nosort | ecosystem: Host-associated > Plants > Roots > Unclassified | place: USA: North Carolina | collected... | reverse complement strand
CACTTACTACGAATCATACTGTGAAAGGTTTTTTTTTTTTTTTGGACAAAATCATACTGTGAAAGCTAAGTCCAATTTATCTTTCTCTAAAATGTGAACTGGGTCGTTCTATTTAATTACCAATGACCCGACCAATATCACCTTTTAAAAGCCACGTGGTGTGAGCCGGGTCGGATCTTGGATAAAAGTCTTAAGTGTAGTTATATGGGTTGACGGTTCCGGGTTGATCTCCGGCAACGACTGCGTCACTTCATCAATGGTGAAAGTTTCCTCGTCGACGACTTCTTCATCGTCATCGTCATCTCCAGATGAAGAAAGCGATCTCCAGAATCTCCTCGAGGAATCAGATTCTCAAATCGACCAATTTCGTATCAGCGACGAGGCGGCAGAGCAACGACCTACCTTCGATGTGGAGAGTCTCCGATCACGTTTACGACGGAGTTTTAAGCTCAATCTCACTAAGAAACAGTCCATTTTTATCTTCCTCCCTATCGTCATCATCCTCATCTACTTATCTACCGATTTCAGCAATTACTTCTCCGTCAAAGTTCCTAATTCTGCGTTCCGGTCAAATACATTAACGGGTCGGGTTCATGAATCGGATCTTCAAGCACTGTATCTTCTCAGGAAGCAAGAGAGCGATCTCTTCTCTATCTGGAACCACACTGTATCAAATTTATCAACGATCGACGACGTGAAATCTGCAGTTTTCCGGCAGATTTCGTTGAATAGACAGATCCAAAATGCATTACTATCGCCGCATAAAACTGGAAATGTTGATATCGGTGGATCATCAGATGGTTACTTCGCCGGCGGAAGTTGCCGGAAAGTGGATCAGAAGTTGAATGGGAGGAAGACGATTCAATGGAAGCCGAGGCCGGATAAGTTTCTATTCGCCATTTGTTTGTCTGGTCAAATGAGTAACCACTTGATTTGCTTGGAGAAGCATATGTTCTTTGCAGCATTGCTGAAACGTGTTCTTGTGATCCCTAGTCATAGATTTGATTATCATTACAGTAGAATCATCGATATTGATCGAATCAATACTTGTTTGGGAAGGACTGTTGTGGTTTCTTTTGAGGAGTTTTGGAAGAAGGATAAGAATAGGAAGAAGCATCATCATGTTCATATTAATAGATTCATATGTTACTTCTCGAAACCGGAACCGTGTTATGTAGATAAAGAGCATATTACAAAGTTGAAAGCTTTGGGGATCACTGTTGGAGGGAAGCTAGACACACCATGGGAAGAAGATATTGCGAGGCCAAGCAACAAGACAGCTGAGGAAGTGGAGGCTAATTTTAGATCAGATGACGATGTTATTGCGATTGGGGATGTGTTCTATGCTAATGTTGAGAGAGAGTGGGTGATGCAGCCTGGTGGTCCTGTTGCTCACAAGTGCAGAACTTTGATTGAACCAAACCGGCTTATTTTACTCACTGCACAGAGATTTATCCAGACTTTCCTTGGCAAGAACTACATTGCTCTTCATTTCCGCAGGCATGGATTCTTGAAGTTTTGGTATGATCTATTTTCTACTTCTCTGGTAGTAGCCGTAGATGGTAACTGAAAGTGAGAATTTTATGCTTGACCTTCACTCTTCTAAGTTCTCTTGTATAATGGTAAAGAACTTTGCGCATAGCTACACTCTACATTTGATGACAATGTAGGTATCTTAATCTTGATCAGATAATAGCAGTATTGGTATAGTAACCATTTAGAATTGCGGCTGTACTTTTGTGAATAGATAATTGGAGTTGCACATCTAACTAGCTTAGGCGAATTCCATTGACCAAGTTATCATTTATGAATAAGTATGAGCATTATGAGTTTATATCACTTGTACGAAGAATATGGTGTGTAATTGCTTCTTTTCTATATGGTGTGTAAGATGGATTGTTTTTAATTTTCATAGTAGCTTTTGGTGTAGCTCAGTTCATTTCATTACGAAGATTAAATCAGGAACCTTAGCTAAGAAATTTTCTTGGTGTGCCAGTAATGCCAAGAATCCAAGTTGCTTTTTCCCCATTCCTCAAGCTGCTAGCTGCATCACTCGTCTGATTGAGAAGGTCGAGGCACCGGTTTTATACCTTTCTACTGATGCAGCCGAAAGCGAAACTGGTCTGCTACAATCACTGTTGATACTGAATGGAAAGACTGTCCCCCTTGTGAAACGACCAGCTCGTGATTCAGCTGAGAAATGGGATGCATTGTTATACAGACATGGTCTCGAGGGCGACTCACAGGTGTGTTTTCTTTCCTCCTTCGTATTGAATGAATTGATACATATGCCAACAAAATGATACATGGCATTATCTTATTTTAAAGGTGGAAGCAATGTTGGATAAGACGATATGCGCATTGTCAAGCGTGTTCATTGGTGCCTCGGGCTCAACTTTTACAGAGGATATCTTAAGACTCAGAAAAGATTGGGGAACCGCTTCAGAATGCGATGAGTATCTCTGCGCAAACGAGCAGCCTAATTTTATAGCAGATCATGAATAAAAAGATTAACACGTAAATTAGTCTCTGTCTTGTGAGTTCTCATCACAAAACAGCCTAATTGTCTTCTTCTTTATGTGCATAGTTTACTAGTGTATATCATACAGTAAAAGCCATGCTACAGTTTCTTCTAATATAATCTGAGATTAGTGATGTGTCAGTTTATCATTGCTTCAGTTATAGCAAATAGTACTAACCATTTGTTATTACTGCCTTCTAATCTGTCATTAACCATTTGACATGATTGCAAATAGTACACCATTTGTCATTACTGCCTTTTAAAGAGACAACCTTTGTTATACCAAAATTTTAAGTCGATTTCAAAGACCCTTATATATAAAAACTTGTCCATATATGCCAAGAGACGCGCCGCCGCTTCTTTTCGTCTTTCCTCGTGAAATATTTTAGGCTTTGTCGGTCTCGTTACCTTAAAGTTTCGATTTTTCCTTTGAATATACGAAACCCACGTCGTTTAAAGCAATACCCAGATGACAAATTGACATTTCATAACTAAAGATCGGAGCTTTTTCGTAGTTAAGTGATCATGAGAGCGAGATTGGTGGTTTTTCCGATCAAAGGGAAGAAATGGTGTTTCAGCAGATCTGTTGACCCTTTCGCTGCTCAATCACCGTCTGGTGTTACTCCGACCACTGTACGAGGTTTATGGAAGAAGATATCATCTGAATCGAAACCCATCAATGCCAACGCAGAGCTTCTCGTCGATTTCATCTCTGACAAGGTAAAATTACATTGAAATTTTGTTCTCTCTATAGAATTCATACCCGTGTCTCTATGTGGCGTCTGAAACTTTTTTCTCTTTATAGAATTCATACCCGTGTGTTTATGTGGCGTCTAGTGAGATTTATTGGGTGTATAACATTTCGACCAATGAATAAGCTTTTGGTTCTGTTTCTGATTAAAGGTTTTTGACAACGAACCTCATTTAGGACCACTAGAAATGAGATAAAAGAATGGCTTTTTTTAATCAGTCTTCCTCCTTGATTTCTCCAATACTAAGTTTGAAGAAATGTTGTTGTTGTTGTTGTAATGGTTAGATGAATAAAGCTTGGGTGGGTCTTGAGAAAGCGCCTGATGGATCAATAAAGAACAAGATTCATGGGTTTGTAAAATCTCTACCTTTTTGTATTTTGAGACATTTCTTGAGGCTTTGGTCTTTGTTTGTTGATAGGCTTATTAATGTCAAGTTGTGGTTGGAATGTATAGGTTTGGATTGAAGCTTCTGGCTCGTGTTAAGCCTTCTGAGATTTTCTTGAAGTCTATATCTAAGGAGGTCACTTCTGTACAAGTCACTTATCCTCCGAGGTTCTATTTACTCTCCTTTTCTTGAAATTCTGTAAACTTGAGGATAAGTATCTCTCTTATGAATGTCTTCATGAGTATATATTCTGGTGAATTTGGATTGGTTATCGTTTTAGCTAATCCATGTCAAATGTTTTCAGTTTAGATCCTAGACTCGTACGCAGGAGACTACGGCACATTGCCATGAGGTAAATCACTTTGCTACCCGTTGTCTCAAATGATGAAACTTTATATCCGATTTCACGTGTAATAGATTCAGAATCCCTGTTCCTTCTAACACTTATGTTTTCTAATTGGATTTGCAGTGGAACAATCCTGCACAAGAAGTACCTAGTTGGTTCAGTTACTTTGCTTCCATTGACCAGTGCATTTATGGTATGTATAGTATGAAGCTAGCCCTCAAGAACCTTAGCAACTAACTCGTTTATTTTCATCGAATCTCATAACCACCAAACCCTTTTGTTCTTTCCAATTAGGTATTGCCATTACCAAACATACCATTCTTCTGGGTCTTATTCCGCACATATTCTCACTGGCGGGCTCTTCAGGTCTGTCATAACTTCTCGATACATACTTCCATTATCTAGAGGTTTATATAAACCCGAAATCATCTTTATTGACACTTCAGGGAAGTGAGAAGCTGCTTAAGCTCATCTCAAACGAGGCAAATCCTGATAAACCAGACTCAACTGATGATGCAGATGAAAGCAAGAACAGCAACACCAAGCCGGAACAAAAATCTCAATCTCCCACTTGTGTAAGCTGATCTATTTGTCATCAAAGATACTCAAATCAAAAGTTTTTTTTTTTGGTTCTTAATTGTCTTTGTTTACTCATAAACAGATTTTGCTTCCATCGGAAGAGTTATATCAGCTAATTCGTGAAGCTAGCGAGGAAGGACTCGACGAGGCGACCATAATAGAGATTTGCAAATCCTTTGATCTCAATAAGAACGATGTTCTTAAATATCGCAATCTAGTCTAACTCTTTTGGCATTTTAGGCTTCTTTTTTAGAACATAATTTTAGCTGTTTGAAGCTATAACTTACGCTCCAATTCTTTTTTTTTTTTGTCTTTTGATTCCTTGTTGCTTTAAAAACTTCTTTGTTACTTGGAAACAGTTGAGAATTTTGAACGAGTACAAGGTTACTCTAAACATAAAAATAAGTTTTCTCAGAACTATTGGAAAAAACAAGAGTCACAGAAAAAGGAAAAAAAGAAATGATACAAAAACAAAAAAAAACTCGAATATGGGCCGAAATTAACAGCTCAATTTACACGTGTGAGGGTTGTAGGCAATCCGGTTTATGGATTAGTTTCGGTTTAGTTAAATTTTTTTATCTAATAATTGAAACTATATAAAACCATTTGTAATTCAGTTAAGTTTGATGCAAATTCCGTTTTGGTAGGGGTATATGTTTCAATTTCGTTTTAGTTATCCGAATTTAGAAGAAGAAGAAGAAAGAAAAAAAATGGTTAACAAACAAATTCGGTTCAGTTTTGGTTGATTTGGTTGCGGTTTTTTTCGCTCAACCTAGTTTGACTGGCACGTGGGATTATTTTGATCTGACCTCTCCAACAAGACAGAAAATATGGGCCTCGCTTAAAAAGCCCATTTTACACGTGGGAGCGGCACGTGTGGTTCTTAGCTTATATCACGTCACCACGAGACTAAACGCAAATTAGAACTTCTTTACCCTTTCGAGAAAAAAGAAAAGAAAAAAGAACTTGTTTTCCTCTTCAGCAAGACACATAAATCGTAATCCATTTTCTCTCAACTTTAGGAATCTCAAATCTCCGATTTGGAAATCCGGCGACAATGGTGAGAGATATTGAAGATGAGATTAGAGACGAGAAGAATCCTCGTCCTCTTGATGAAGATGATATCGCTCTCCTCAAGACTTATGTAAGCCTTCCCCTTTTAGAACCCTAAGTTTTATTGGGGTTTTCGATTTTTACTCTTCTGATTCATCGGAGAATTCGGATCTACACTAGATTTTAGTTACTCGAATGTGAGGGTTTCGTCTCTTTGCAAACCAATTTGATGTTTCCTCCTGAGCTAGATATGTTCTTGATGAGCTTGATTTTTCTACTTGGTTCAGTTTTTTTTGCTAATTACTACTTATATGAGTGAATCTGCCTCACTGTTTGAATTTATTCCAAGTGGAAATATTCATAGTCATGCTTTGTTGTATCTGTTATCTCTCCATATGTTGTGTTGCTGACCTTGTTAAATCTCATTCTCTGCAGGGGTTAGGGCCTTACTCTGCACCTATCAAGAAAGTGGAGAAAGAAATTAAGGATCTCGCCAAGAAGATCAACGATCTATGTGGTATGTGCACACTCTTTGTTGCTCAATTGTTTGGGTTTACTTCGATTAGCTAGTGACTAAAAGGGTTATTGGTTGCTTTTATGGTTCAGGTATCAAGGAGTCTGATACTGGTTTAGCTCCTCCCAGTCAATGGGATCTTGTATCTGATAAGCAAATGATGCAAGAAGAGCAACCTCTGCAGGTAAGCATATTCTTTCTTTGATAATTCTCTGAATCGTCTTTTATTTCATGGTAACTATAAGAGATTAAAGGGTTGACGTTTTCTCTATCCAGGTTGCGAGATGCACAAAGATTATAAGTCCAAACACTGAAGACGCCAAATACGTCATAAATGTCAAACAAATTGCTAAGGTACATTAAATCCCTTAGCTGCATAACCAATTATGTGTTTTCGAACCATTTGATGTTTGGTTATACTGATTAGTTGTGGTTCTTAATTCCAGTTTGTTGTTGGACTTGGCGATAAAGTTTCTCCCACTGATATTGAGGAAGGCATGCGTGTTGGGTATGTCCTGTTCCTCACTGTATCTTTCTATGTTTTGTTTGCTTCAGTTCAATTCCTTTTGTCGTTGTAAATTTTTCATATGGATACAAATTTATGAGAACTTTCTGTCTCTGATTTATACTTGCAGAGTTGATCGGAATAAATATCAGATTCAGATTCCTCTACCTCCCAAAATCGATCCTAGCGTGACCATGATGACTGTCGAAGAGAAACCTGATGTAACTTACAATGATGTTGGTGGATGCAAGGAGCAGATTGAGAAGATGCGAGAGGTATGTTGAAATTTTGTTGATATCCCCTCTCCTTATCTTACAATGTCTTACTTAAGTTAGTGTGATGTAAGATGTTTTGTTGTCTTTGCTGATGCAGGTTGTTGAACTGCCAATGCTTCATCCAGAGAAATTTGTGAAGCTTGGAATAGATCCTCCCAAGGGTGTTCTCTGCTACGGACCTCCTGGTACTGGTAAAACTCTTCTGGCTAGAGCTGTGGCCAACAGAACCGATGCTTGCTTTATCAGGGTTATTGGAAGTGAGCTTGTTCAGAAGTATGTTGGTGAAGGAGCTAGGATGGTTCGTGAACTGTTTCAGGTAATTGATTGTGAACACTCCTTTTTGCTACTTGAGTTTGTCAAGCCAATGCTGCTATATTTTGTTCTGAATTGTATAATAATACTCTCTTTTCAGATGGCACGGTCCAAGAAAGCCTGCATTGTGTTCTTTGACGAAGTTGATGCCATTGGTGGTGCAAGATTTGATGATGGTGTTGGTGGTGATAACGAAGTCCAACGTACTATGCTTGAGATTGTGAATCAGCTTGATGGGTTTGACGCACGTGGTAACATCAAGGTTCTTATGGCAACAAACAGGTCAGTTACGATTCCCTCTTACCATCTTCAAGTAAACTACAAAACCCAATAATACTGCTTGACTCATTGGTGTTTCTGTATTAACTCTTCAATCCAGGCCTGACACACTAGACCCAGCTCTTTTACGTCCTGGACGTCTTGACCGTAAGGTTGAGTTTGGTCTACCTGACCTGGAGAGCAGAACACAGATCTTCAAGATTCACACAAGAACCATGAACTGCGAAAGAGACATCCGTTTCGAACTCCTTGCTCGCCTCTGCCCAAACTCAACGGGTATTGATGATCCCTTGACCATGAAACAGCTTTTCTGTCTTTTGGAATTTGTTCTGACTTTGGGTTTTGTAAATCTTGTCTTTTTGCAGGAGCTGATATTCGAAGTGTATGCACTGAAGCAGGAATGTACGCAATCAGAGCTAGGAGAAAGACTGTGACTGAGAAAGACTTTCTAGACGCAGTGAACAAAGTCATTAAAGGTTACCAAAAGTTCAGTGCCACTCCCAAGTATATGGTCTACAATTAGAGAGATTGAGACAGATAGAAGAACTCCGAAATAAAACTCCGAAACACTCTTTGTTCTTTGTTTGTGTCTCTTCCCTTCAAGCTCTTTTGTAGTACTTGTTTCACAACTTATTCCAGTAACTCGGGTTTATCTTCTTCAATGTCTACTACTTTTGGATTCATAAATTCTTTGTTAAGTTTTTTTTTTTTTNTGAATTCACGTCTTTTGAAATTGATAACAAGTTGATGATCAAGAATTGAACCAAGCCCAAATAGAACCAATGTAGAAGATTACAAGAAAGAATTTTGTTCATGTAAAGGATCTAGAAGCTACACCTTTGGAACATACAATTACAATAAAACAATGGGATTATACAATGTATGAGGTTGCTTTTTTCTATCTTCCAATTGTCTATGATTAACATCCGACGGAGCAAAGTGTTTGTCTTTTCTCTTGGTAGAGGCATTTACATGTAATCACTGGTCGTGTCGGCACTACCAGCACGTTGCGATGGATCAACTCCGACAGTTCTCTTGCTCATGTTAGCTCTCTGCACTAACACAACTAGAGCCTGCACAACTTCAGACATTGGTGGTCTAAACTCCGGCTCCGGCTGTTAAGAAACAAGACCCAAAATCAGTAAAAGACTTTCTTGAATTTGCAAGACTCGATTTGTGACCATTAGTTTACCTGGACACAGAGAGCGATAACATCTGCAAATCGAGAAAGGGATTTGACAGGATAAAGCCCTTTAAGAGCTGGATCAACCATTTTGGCTAAAGCATCAATGTCGTGAAGTTGTGGTGTCGCCCATCGAACCAGTGACTGCTCAGATCTTGACCTTGTGCTGCTCAAATTATAACCAGTTGTAAGATTCAAACAGAAACACATTTCTCAACTACATACATCAAGCCTAGTTTGGATCATAATAGAGTTTACCTGTCAAATGGTTTTCTCCCAGTTAAAAGTTCAAGCATCACTACTCCAAAACTGTAAATGTCACTCTTCAAAGAATATTGGCCTGACATTGATACTTCAGGTGCGCTATACCCTTCATCGGTTTGGTTTAATAACTGCACATATCAGAATGATCTAAGCAACCAAATAAGTTGAGAAATGGTAAAGAGTTTTGAGAAACGTTTGTATATCCAACCTCATTAGCTGTGGGAAGGAAGCTTGCGAGACCAGAATCTGATAAGTGAGGATTCAGCTCTGAATCGAGTAAAATATTAGCTGATTTGATATTCTTGTCCACTATAGACGGTGAGCAAACTTCATGCAGATACCTGCAAGAACAATACTTTCAGTTAACCAAAATACTCGTTTCTTTTTTAATAGTGAGCTAAGCAATGAATTGTTTATGGAATTTACTCCAATGCGCGTGCAGTCCCAAGAGCGATCTTGACTCGTGAATTCCACACCAATGCTTTACTTTCCTCTTCTGATAAGTGTAAGAAGTCATGTAATGATCCATTTTTGTGGAATTCATAGACCACGAGATGTTGTCCGTGCTCAGCACAGTAACCAACAAGCTTGGTCACATTTGGATGATCCAAATTGGCTATTTTCGATACCATTTCAATGAAATCATCGGTCATGCCATGTGGGAGAGCAGACGAATCAATTTTCTTCACAGCAAGAACCTAAAAGATAAGACGTTTTCCAACAACATTATGACATCATTCGAGACATAGAGATTAGGATTACATAACAATATTATAATATCTTACCTTTCCATCATCAAACTCAGCTCTGTATACTCGTCCAAAAGTCCCTTCTCCAAGAAGATTATCTACGCTGAAACTGCCAGTAGCAATTTGGAGATCTGCAACTGAATAGAGTCTCACATTTGAAGGAACCACCACTGTGGATTTCTTGACAGCAATAGGCTTTCTTGTCGAATCTTCATCATCAAATGATTTGTTTCTATCAATTGGTGGAGGTCGAAGATTAATAGACAATGAAGTGTCCAGTTTCTTTGTCTCAACTGATGAAGAACTCTGAATGGAATTGTTTTCTGCAACCATATGGAGTCTTAAGTTGATTTTTCTTTGTTTAAATCTTAAATTATGTTCCAAAGGCAAAATGTAATGTATATGTGTGCATACCGTGAAAGTCGTTTGAAGCAAGAGTGAAAGGCTGGTTATCGGTTTTCTCAATGTCCATGGGTGATGACCTCTTTGATTTTTTTCTTCTGAACAAGAAGAAAGCAACAAGAAGAGCTGTAACTACTAACAATGAAATGATTATGCCCGCAATTGCCCCCGCTCCGATTCCTGATTTCTTGGAATCTCCATTTCTGGTGGACTCATCACTAGACCGGCTTTCACGTCCTCCAGATTTACGGCTCGGGGAGCCACGGATAGGAGGTGTACCAGGTGGTGGTGGAGGTGCAGGTCCAGTATTGAATGAGTTGCCATCTTTTCTGTTTGCAAGAAACAAGAAAAGTGAGATTAAAGGTTTAAAGAAACAAGCAAATGTGTGTGAAATGAGAACTTACATTAATGTGATGCCCTTTAAAGAACTGGGGATCCACCCCGTGAAGTCATTGTTCGCAATGTTCCTGAGGAACATTCAAGAAGAACCAAACGTTAATAAATGTTTAAGAAAAACCAGCTTCACGTGTAATAAGGTTTAGTTACTCACAGAGTCTCAAGAGGAAGACCGGCTAAGACATCGACTGTGCCTGAGAACTGATTGTTCTGAAGGTATCTGTGAGAAGTTAAAAGCCACATGTTTAGTAACTGGTAAACTTTCAGTTCAGTAAGAGGTTCCTGAAAACTTACAGTGATTTTAAACTTGTTAGAGAGGAAAACGTTGCCGGTAAAGAGTTCGTGAAAGAATTGAAAGAGAAGTCCCTGAAACACATGTAATCTTGTCAAATATCTTAATGTGATAAAAACCCTTGAGTATCTTTACTAAGATCTTACAAGGTTGTGAGAGAGTCGAGCTTGGAGAAGTCGATAGCTATCTGCCCCTTAAACTGATTGTGACCAAGATTGCTGAATTGTTTGCACAAGACAAAACATTAATATTCACATCTTTATGAGAGATTTCGAGAGAAATGTGAAGTAAGGCAATTACTTACAGATACTTAAGTGGTGTAATCTGAGAAAGTGAGTACGAAGCAGCTCCAGTGAATTGATTATTCGCAAGGTTCCTGAAACACCGACGGTTATAAACTCGAGAGCACAGATATTACATTAGAAACCAAAACAAAGGAGAATTGATGGACCGTACAATCGTTGCAGATTTGGAGGAAACTGATATGGTAAATCACCTCCAAGATTATTGCTGCTTAGATCACTGCAAGTTCCATCAAAGATTACAAATTAGAAAACTCATTATCTCTAAACACGACTTCAAGTAATAGTTTGGAGGATTAGACAGAGGGTGATCTTACAGCTCGGTAAGAGAAGTCAATTTATCAAGCATGTATCCTCCAAGAGTTCCAGAGAGCTCAAGACCTGACAACTTTCTGCCAAGTAAATATAACACAACTTATGTTAGATATAAATCAAAGCAGGAGACAAGAATATTGATTACAAAAATCACAAACATTTGAGTAACTCGTGAGCCGGAACAAGTGACGCCTCTCCAATTCTGGCCACAAGGATCACCAGCTGCTGCAGTCCATTGTGTTAGCTGAGCTGGAGAATGCATACCACTGAACAATGTGTTCAATGCTGAAGCTGCACAAATTAGAAAACAGAGACCATTAAACCACAATCCAATCAACACAAATTTAACCACAAATCAGTTCCTGCTTTAAAGTCCACTTGAGATCATCAAGATTATATATAAACTCTATAATGTTTTGTTCTCAAGATTAGGAAACACACAGAGAAGTGAAAGGTTCAAGCTTTAGCCCAAAAAGACTGAACATATTTGAGATTTGGAGAAAAGCCATTACGCAAAGTACATATTTTTGAGAAAGGTAAAGATTGAAACTGTGGATGAAGAGAATCAATTGAAGGATATACGAAAAAGATAGAGACTTTGAACAACCCACTCAGCTTAAAATCAATCAAAAGCGAAATAAAGTGAAGAAGATTCTCAGAAGAAGAAGAAACTCACTGTCTGATGCATCAGTAGCTCCATGGATGAATCTAAGCTCAAACCCTACAATGCATAGTGTAAACAGAGCCACCACCGCCCAATTCTCCCTCATCTTCTTCCTCTCTCTAGAACGATAAGCTAAAGTCTAGTCTTGTGAAAAAGCTTAAGAAAGAAAGAGAAATCTAGAAACTTTTTTTTGTGTTTGTTTTGAATTCTAATAATTTCTTAAGTAAAAATTTGATGACAGATTATATAGTGTTTCGTTTAGCTCGTAGTAAACGAATTTTTACAGAGTAAAGCTGTCAAGCACGATTTTAGCAATAAGCTAAGAATCCAAACCCACATAGGAGATTAGGCTCTTTTGTTTCTTTCTGTTTAAGTCTTTTTTTTTTCCCTTCTACTCAATAATATGAACATTAATTACAGTATTATTATGTTCCTTCCAGATTTATCCACAATAATTTGTTCATTTGTTGGTGTATCATGATTATGGTTTGAGTTTGACCCATTATTTATTCACAATAATTTGTTCGTTGGAGGTTGTATCATTGTATTTTTGAATTTCATTTCTTTAAAGTTTTTAAAGGTTGCTTTTAATTTTACACAATGGATATCACTATGAAGGTTGGCTAATGGCTATGATTGGCTCTTTAGTCTTTAAATTGTCCCATCATGCATTTCATCGTGTTTTTTTTACTTTTACGTTTTTTTCTCCGGCTTTTTTTCTAAGTTTATATACTAAAGAAATTAAAAGAGGACGACGTTGTGTGTTTCCTTTACTAAAACTAAGTCAATGTAAATACGAAAAGAAAGCTAATTTGTTTACCAGAAGAATATGTGTAATTAATTTGTAGCTAACTTGCGAAAATAATATAAATATATAACATTGATACCAAAAGAAAAATACCAAATCCCTGAGGAACTCTTGAACTCAATTATAGTTGTTCTGCTTGGTCATACGTATCTTGCATAGTAATTCCAAGTTTGTAATCAATTTTATCATGACATTTAATCATTAAATAATAGTTTATCAATTATTTGTACGTGGTTTGCAAGTTGTAACTAATAATAATAATAAGTTGTAACTTCTTCGTTGAACATCTCGCATGACCATGTGTGTATCCGCTGTCCTTGATTTCTCTTGACTATTAACTTAATTTTTCTCATAATCGACGAGGCACACAAATTTTGTGTTAACTTATATTTTATCTCAGCTCGTATAGTCTTTTTGGTTGTCTCTGTTTCGTGTAAGTATGTGCTAATGTATGCAGTTGATTGTGTGAGAAACTTTTCAATGTTTATTATTCAGGCAGCTGAATCTTAACTTGAACTGTCAAGCAAGTGCCAGCGAGAACCGAGTATGGGTGACAAAGACATTTAATTTAATTTTATATAACTACGAATTCATATATAATTATTAAATTTTTCAAAATTCGTAGTTTTTGTTGTTTTCTTGTATATATGATACAGAGAATCTTAAGTCATCTTCAGACATTTCCATATATTGGTTTCAATATTATTCAGATAAATAATACAGAGAATATTATTCTGTGTATACTCACAGTTCAACTAGTTCTGTGTCACTCAACAAATACAACCATTTTTTGTGCAATTACGATTTTATGATCTAATGGTCTCTTAAAAAAAGGAATGTAACAATGTAAAAACTATTATACGATATATCAAACATGTTGAATAATAGACCAGGTTGCTTCCTAACTCACACGACAACTTCTCCAGTTTTGTCGGTGGGAAACTTTTTTTAATTCTCTCTGTCTATTATCATAAGTTAATTATTCATTTTTTTCTTCTGTTAATGATTATACTAATTACGACAGATGTGCTGTCGTTTTCCTCCAGCCAAGACATACGGCGTGCCGTTTTATTTCCCGTCAATAATATTCTCGTTATCCAAAACAGTAGGTGACCTAACTTCGCGTCAATTGGTTTGGTCGACTTTGAAGAATGATCATTAATTTGTTACATTACATAACGGTGTGTGTGTTTTTTCTTTTGCTTCTCTTGACTTAAAAGTTAACGTTATGCAAGTTAGTTTGAAAATTTATTGAATCTAAGAACGTGAAACTCATAACATACCGCAGATAACAACAAAAGACTCTTAGAAAACAGTTTAAAACATGACTACTAGAATTGGTTTGGTCTCTTTCTTTAACTGTTTTATCATCTAATGCCTCGGAACTTAATAGAGAGAATTTAGAACTTCACTAGTCAAAAAACTCAAAAGATACATTTCTCCGTAGTTCAAAAACCTCATTAATACAAATCCCACTAAACACTATAAACCTTAACCGCATAGAGCAAAAATGAGAAGCCCATGATTTCATCTATCCCTTAAAATGAGAAGCCCATGATTTCATCTATCCCTTCTCTCATGTCTAGCTTCTCTTCCATGTCTATCGTCTCTCTCTCTTCTCCTCTCTTTATAATCTCTATGACTCCGATGATCATCTTCGTCTCTCTCTCTCCGACTCTCTTTATCTCTAGACTCTTCACGGCGTCTTCTTCTTCTTCTGTCTTCATCTTCCCTACTCTCTCTTTCTTTTCTCTCTCTGTGTTTCCTCTCCAGTTCTCGTGCGTCTTCCCGATCATGCTGTCTTCTACCATCATCACGTTCATCTCTGTGCTGTCTTTTGCCTTCCCCATTACCATGAGGACTTCTCCTCTGAATCTTCTCACTCCTCTCCCTCTCATGACTATTATGCTTGGGGGTTTCATGCACATCACCCTCAAACACCATCTCATAGCCTTCACCTCCTCCGTGCTGTCTGTTTTGATCTTTTACAATAAACTTTGAAGACGGACCACCCACACAGTCCTTGGCAATATGATCCGTCGAGCCGCATTTGAAACACCCATTCCCTGTTTCATGTTTGCCAAGGATTTCATTACTTGTTTCGTCTATAGCAGGTCACTTATTCCATAGGGAGGAGAAAAAAAAAAAGATTTACCTTTGCCCTTTTGGGAGTCTTTTTGCCTGAACTGTGACCAAAGTTTGGACACACTCTGACTGAAATCCACATGTATCCGTCTATCATCGATCAGAGCATTGTCCATCTGCAAATCAACAAGTTGGTTAAATCCCCCTAAACAATTCGTTTCACAACTTCTCTACTATACATACTTGTCAGCCATTTGCCATTTACCTTAAAGTACGCTTGTTCGCATGACTCCTTGTTCTCAAACTCTAGAACAGAGACAAAACTCTCAGTTAACACCACAACTATATACAAAAATCATAAAATCCAAAATTTTCTTAGCAAAACAGAGACTTTACTCACCTATAAAAGCATAGCACAAACTGTCACCTGTCTTGAAATCCCGGATTACATCAGCCCTGCCACATTAATACATGATGATCAATACAACTGCATCAATTAAGTTTCTCAAACGAATAAGGAATCAAGGAACTATCACTCACGATACAACGGTTCCAAAGCGTGAAAAAATGGTATGGAGGTCTTCATCCTGCATGAGACAAGAAAATAAGAACAAAAATGTCACAAACAGAGGAAGGCTTTGCTTCGAATTTCAAATATCAAACACCTACCTCAGTCACTGGATTCAGTTTGCAGACGAACAGCACATTGTCAGGAGGTTTTACCTCAGCCTCGGGGATATCTCCTATCTGCACAGCAATACAAGGTCCATTAAAAATGATTTGATATAACATCAAGAAAGCTACAAGACAATTGAATCGGTGATACTTACACTTTCAAGTACAACAGCACTTGAATGGGCTGCCTTTTCGCGGATAACCTCCTCCAGTTCCTGAGCACCAAGTTCTTCATCCATTGGAACCCAATCATCTTCAAGCCGCACGTCATCTTTGACCTCTTCTTTCGGTTTTCCTTCAGGGGAAGCATCTGGCATCATTTCAGCCAGCTGTGGGGGATCATCAAATGGATCATCAAGTATATGTGTGTGCTTGATTCTAATGTTCTTATAGGGTCTGTTCTTCGGATCAACATAAGCTTCATTTATCCTAGTCAAAGTGTCAAACCCCTCAGCAATCTGTCCAAACACCTAAAAATGGCATAAAATGGCATATCAAAGGTGACCGATATATACCAAAGAAAGATTAGGCAGATCATTTATTATCTTGCACTTACAGTGTGTTTCCCATCAAGATAGTCCAAATCATCACGAAGTGTGAAATAGAACTGAAAAGAGAATAGAAAAGTTCACATGAGGACATATCGATCACCAGAACATTTCTTTTCCCAAGAGATTTCATAAACTTAGTAATTCAGGCAAAAATGATTAAGCTTACCTGGGAAGCATTGAGATTCTCTCCACCACTGGCCATTGCAACAGTGCCGGTCTTTGAATGTTTTAAATCAAGATGAATCTCATCTTTGTAAAAACGAGCCTGCTCACCGTACAGAAATCTGGAAATCCAACATAACAAGCACAAGGTGGTTAAGGAAAGTTCAAACATTGACCAGAGAAAACACGAACAAGGAGGTGGGAAAGCAACACATTAAATGACTCAAACGGTAAAAGAGTAATCAAAATATACAAAGACCACATATCAAAAGGTAAAATAACAGCAACTTACTTGTAGATTGAATCTCCACCAGCTCCCGTACCAGTTGGATCACCAGTCTGTGCTGTGAAATCCTTTTGCACAGTGTGAAAAAGACACCCATTGTAGTACTTGATCCTAAACCAAATAAGAAAGTTAAAACCCCGTAAAGACATAATGAGTACCATATAAATGTTTCTTACATAGATAAGCACAGAGACACTTACTTGCAAAGCTTAAGGAAGTTCTTGCAAGTCAAAGGGCATTTATCCGAGTGAAGGTCAATTACTATATCACCAAGGCTCGTCACAATAAGAACTGACATGTTTTACTTCTTGCAGAACCTAAAGAAAATCAATCAGAGTGAGTATTCATCTTTATAAACAATAACTAAGAACAGATATTAGAGAACAGAGTCATTCAACATGAAAGAAGCCCTAAATATCTCTCAAACAAACAATCAATCAATTAATCACTCACTCACTACTAAATCAAAACCCCTAAATACTTTCCCTAATGATGATTTCCTTAGCAAATTTTTACTTAATCGCTATCATCTTACTCATCTAAACATCAAGACGAACAAAAATACCTAAACCTATGCACAAAGAATCAACAATCGCGATTCGTGAGCAATGTCTTCGTACATCGTCAATGAATAGAGGAAAATAAAAAGATACGATCGATGAGAAATACGAACAAACCTCAGAAACAGAGAGCGAGAGAAGAAGAGAGGTGCAAAGAGGCGCTCCTGGAGTCGCCGGAGAAGCTAGAGTACTGTCTCGGCTTTGAGTTTTCCGTTTCGTTTTTCATTATTTCTTTGTTCGTCACTGTTCTAATAAGCATAGGCCCAATAACAACAAAAGTATAGGCCCAATATAAACTCGGCCCAGTAGTTTTGGAATAGCGCATTCATTCCCAAGTTTCGGCGTTTTTCGGTATACTCAAACGCAGCTCAGCGTCTGTCGCGTCTTGACCGCTCTTTTGGTCAACGACAACGATCATTAGATACATATCTCGGCGAAGCAAAGCCGAGAAGGGAGGAGATTCAGATACTCGGAAAAAATGAAACACCACCATAAGCTCACGGTGGCGTTATGTCTCATTTGGGCTGCGACGATCCTCTACGGAGAAATGTTCGCCTTCTGGGTTCCTTCTCTCTTCACTTGTTCTTGGCCTCACCATAAGGTCTCTCTCTCCAAAAAGTTTCCATTTTTTTCAGTAACGGATGCTCAATTTTGGAGATTCATTGCGTTTAATTCGACCTTGATTGTGTATTTGCTTATTTCTCTCTGTAATCATCCTTGTGTTGCTATAAATTGTATAAAGCCAAGGTTTTTATATTCTTATTCTTGAGAATGTAATCGTTCTCTAATCGAAAAATAGCTTAGATGCAACATTATTAGAAGGCCAATGTGGAAGAAATCTCTATGATTCATCATTTATTCTAGTCACTGTTTAGTTGTGATTACTAAATATCTGTTAGCTTCTTTGTGTTGCAGAGTGATGGAGTGGAGAGTGATGGAAATTTTACTAAAGTAGCCATTGTTACTGATCCACAGGTGAGCTCTTCAAATGATTTTCGATTTTTGTTGTGTGTTGTTTTAATGGAGTTTGATCATCTGATTATGTGTTTATTGTTGTTGTTTTTATGCAGCTCATGGATAAGACATCGTTTCGTTTGTCGTCAAAGACACTTGCTTTGGAGCTTGCTCAGTTTTATACTGATATAAACATGCGGAGATCATTCTTTCGGTCTGTCTTGCCTTTCAAACCCGATGTTGTTTTGTTTTTAGGTGATTATTTCGATGGCGGGCCATTTCTTTCCGAGGAAGAGTAAGCTCTCCTTGTTCTTGTCTTTCACTTGTTCTTCTTTCTGCTCAAAGGGTTCGTGGAAATGCTTAACTTCTTATTTTATCAGATGGCAGGAGTCTTTAAACCGATTGAAACATGTATTTGGTTTGAATTCAGAAGGCAGAGTTGGGGATATCCCTACATTTTACATCCCTGGGAATCATGACATTGGCTATTCTCGGGTTGCTTCCCATAAGCAAGGCGTAGTACATTTATCACTTTTTTTTTTCTCAAATGTATAACATATGTCAGCGACCTATATATTGATATACCTTCACAATTCAACAGGTGATTGATCGATACGAAAAAGTATTTGGGGTCAGAAACCGCAGATTTATGATTGGAAATGTTGAGTTCATCAGTATTGATGCCCAAGCTATCGATGGTTGTTACAAACTTTGCTCTGATCATTAAGATATTGTTTTACATGCTTAGAATTTCTCCTCAAAGAGAAACCAAGGATCTGTAACTGAAAAGTGATGTATATGTTGCAGGGAATTCTAAAAAGGATCTGGCCTCAGAAGTTTGGAAGTTTGTACAAAATGTCTCCACCGGTGTGTGTGTTATTCAGCTGCATCCTCTTCTGTATATACTATCTTTGTGAAGCTTATACATAAAATTTTCTTATCTTTTTTAGACGCACAGTCACATCCTAGAGTTTTATTGACCCACATCCCATTATATCGGCCTGATCAAACCCCATGTGGCCCTCATCGTGGTAGTTCTGTCATTGATCAGGTGATTTGTCAGCTAGAATTGTATGTAACTCAAAGGATTAACACTTTGTTTATGGTCTAATGTATACTGTTTCATGTACAGCGGTTTTGGCGCCATTCTCAAGATCAAGAAGTAATGTAAACTTCTACCTTTCCATTTCATCATACAGAACTTGAGTTAGCTTTAAAGATAGCCATTTTAACAGGGGACAACTAATTCAATGTTGACCTTTTTGTATTTTATATTCCTATGCAGATATCAAAATTATATCACTCCAGAATCATCTACGAAGTTACTGGAGTTGATCAAACCCGTAAGATAAAGTTCTTCTGTTTTCTGTTCGTGTGAATTACCATATGTGCTTCTATCTCTATTACTTCACATACAGCTCACACTAATCCCAAACCAATCATGACAACAACATTTGTGTTTTTTGCTCCAGATACTCGTTCTGTCTGGCCATGATCATGACCAGTGTACTGTAATCCACAAGTCGAAAGCAGGATCTGTAACTGAGGTAACAGAACTTTGTAATGGCCACAAAATATTTGTATTTACACTATGGACAATCTTTGATAGTGAATATCATATCACAGCATACTTTAGGTACTGTAAGTTGGCAACAAGGAAATATACATCCGTCATTCATGCTATTATCTGTTCCCAAAGCCTTCCATCGAAACTCATCTGATCCAGATAAAATGTTACACACCCAATTATGCTTCCTTCCGAGCCAATTATTCATTTACATGTGGTATGTTCCTGATCAGAGAGTTCTTGGCTTTATGATTATTGTCTTGATGCATGTTTATGAATTTTTGAGTCTAATTTTGAACTACCAGGTACCTTTCTCTATTCGTTATGTCCCTTCTTGCTCTCCTTCTTTGGCCAAATCATGGAATTAGCTTCTTAAACAACGCTGCAGACTGTATCTCAAATGTAATGAAGTCAAGCTTTTTAAGCAGCGTCACGAAGGAGAAGAACGAAGATGAAAACTGTGAGTATGAAATGGTATGGGACGCAGAAGGATCTATGCATCTTGTGAAGAAAGCTCTTCAAACTCCTGTGAAACGTCAAAGCGATAAACCTCTTGTAGAAAAGTAAGACGACCTCAACCATCCTTTAAATTCTCACTACAGACACAAGTTTTTATTTTCACCTCTTCTTATTTTCTCTCTAGGGGTAACGCGGTGATGAGATCAGCGGCTAGAAAGAACGCTAGCGAACAGATTGAGCTTGTGATGGACTCAGATGTAAATGCAAGTGCTGGTGGGTCTGATCCTCTGATGAGATCAGCATCAAAATCAAGAACAAAACTTGTGATCCAGAGAGTGATACGTACAATCATGATGGTCATCGTCATTGCGGCGTTAAACGTTCCCATTTACATGATGTTGCTGTTCAAGGATTGGATTGAGCAGGAGTGATCAACTAAAGATAAATCTTATTGACATGAAATTTTGGATTACGCAAACTATCATCTGTAGGATTTGTGGTGAAAAGTGAAAACTGTTGTATTATTAGAATATGAGAATCAAAAAAGACATGTTTAGTCTATATGGTTCAACATAAACCATAGACTTATTTATTTGGTCTTATTACATTATTAGGCAGTAAAAGAAGAACCAAAACTGAAATTTTAAAGAGGAAATGTCACTGATGAAACCAAAACAGTCTTCTCCGGTCCAAAGTGAAACCAATCATAAGGAACCCTTCAAAGATCTTCATTTTTCTTAAAGAATTAGCATCTCCACTGTCTCTGTCTCAGACACAGTAAAAACTCCGGCTCGCTTGGCGGATAAATCTCTTGTTCTCTCTCTCTCTGTCTTGTCTGATGCAAATTAACCCATGAAGCAAGCCCAAAAAAAACCCCTAAAAGAATGATCATTTAGGTTAAAAAACGACAGGCTTGTAAAAGGGTTTTGCACCAGAATATATCAGAAGAGAGAGTCAAGTTTCTTGTGAAAGGATTTTGCCAAGCAGCCAAAGGAGAGCTTCATTGTCCATGGAACTTCAAGAACTAGATATTAGGGAACTATATATATTTTATATATAGATTTATATATAATTAAGGAGAAGAGTCATCTCTTTACTCATCGCCTTGGATGTACCAGCAACAAAGCATGGTAGCACAACGACGAAGAATGTAGAGACGAGCTCGTTGCTCCTTCACCAAGGAAGCACATTTGCTTGTAAAGGCGTGACCTTTGTTTAACTTACTCTTGAACTCAGCCATTACAACAATCAAGGTTTTTTTGGTATTTCAATATATTAATTGAAGAGAACAAATAAAAACAGATTAAAACTTTGGGGTGTAGAATGTGATGAAGAAAAGAAAAAACCCTTTTTGTGGGTGAAAGAAGAGAGAGTTGATGAGAAGTAGAAAAGGGATGGAAGAGTATATATAGAGTGAAGAGAAAGAATAGAAATCTTGAGAGAAAAGGTTACTTGGATATGAAGGAAAGGAGAAACAGATGAACATGGTCTGATTTTTGGTTCATTAATTGACATTGGGATTTGCATGAATCCCTTTTTTGGTTCTCCAAGGAAGTATAGTTTTACGGAAATCAATAAAAATTATACTATCTTCTAGTATTAAAAACTTTTTGTAAATATAGTTCATTGATACAAAGTTTTGCATATGTATATTACCTTTGCCAACAACAAATATACAACCGCCCAAATCTTTTTAAAAGATCCCTCACTTATACTGTATACAACCGCCCAAATATTACTCTAAATATCGATCGGGGAAGCAAATTACAAATATACGAATTTATTATTTTATCATCACGGAAATGATGAAGATTTTGGTAATTCTATGAATAGAATAGATCAATAAATATAACATGCAAAAGAAAATCACACGACCACTTGCATGTCAATCAAACAAACGAGAGTGAAGTACTGAAGTCCAAGAAAGAGTAGAAAAGGAGGAAAGGTAGAGCATGAAAAGAGGATATTTGTGGAAAAGAAGACAAAGCATTGAATGTGTGTACTTTGCTTTGCTTCTGATTCTCTTAATCTCAATTTCCTAGTAAGTTGTAAACTTACAAGCTCTAGATTTAATCTAAAAACTAAAATCAAGATTGTTAATGTTTTGGTTTTCTTAATGTTTCTTAGTAAGTGGATGGTAACCCACGATTTCTCTAAGTGTGTGTGATTTCGACCCGGAATGGTCTATGGCCTGATTTTGGGACGTAAGTTGGCTGTAGTCATTGACTCCGGAGAGTCGAACAACTTTATCTCCGATGAGTTAGTCACTCGTCTCAAGTTGCCAATTAATTAGAAAGATCACCCCTGTTTCAGTTTCCATGGGGCACGGACAACACATTGAGAGTAAAGGAAGTTGCCTTGGGATCAGTTTGTGGATTCAAGAAGCTGCAATAGTTGAAGACTACCTTTTACTCGACTTAAACAAGACAGATGCTGATGTGATCTTGGGTTATAAATGGCTTTCGAAACTGGGAGAAACGATGATAGAAAACACTAAGACTTTCTACAATGACACTAGCTGGATCACGATAAATAACAAAGCTGATACTTCAGATGGAACTAAGAGAGGGTAAAAGTGGCCATCTTCCAGCGATTCAAAGTGTAGAGAGCCTAAATGGGAGAAAAATAGTCTTATGGGAAAAAAATCAAGGTTGGTTCTTTAGGGGAAGGTTGGACTTTATGGGTAAGACAACTGTTGCTAAAGAGGATAGAAGTAATATAGGTATGGTACAAGTTCTCTGATTCTGTCGAAGATCCTACATTTTTGGTTATGAGCGGCTTGAGTTGTAATATCATCAGCCAAGCTATTTCTGCATCATCTTGGAAACCTTGTTAAGTTGATGATACTTAACTTACCTATGAATTGTTTCTCACTCGCCAAGACCACCAGATTTGTCATATGGTGAAATGTTGGTACAAGAGGATATGGAAACAACTAATGAAGTCCAAAACACGTATATCCCAGTACAGAACACATTGTCTTCCCTCATCAGGTCAAGTTTGAAAATTCTTGGTGGAAGCACATCAAACTGTTGTTGTCGTCTTGTATGAGAGACACAAAGGAGATACTAACGAGCCACAACACTTATGGTACGAGAAGCGTGAAAGACAAGCTTGGTTTGTTGTTTCAAGGGTGCAGAGCAGTGTTCCTAGGAGCGGCAAGTTTTCGGAGCGGGTTGTCTCATAACCGGGGTCATCATTAGGTGCACAAGCAGCGTTGGGAATACAAGTCGAAGAGATGGGATGGAGGCAGTTTGGGTGTACTCAGGGAGAGCTTAACATGAGCTTAACATGAAGGAAGTTGCAGTTGCATTGTTGAAAATTCAATAAGGGCTATAATAGTATGCTTCTCATTTCTCAAGCAAGTGTAGTGTTCACAAATGGGCCTTATGATAGTACCATCTACTTAACAAAGCTTTCCGATATTGATATACGTTTCGTCGTACATATGGGAAGACAAATGCTACAAGCTAACAAATGTGTCCTGAATTCGTTTCGTTCGTATGATTTCACTTTAATTTGGTGATAGCAAAAATGTTAAGATTATAAATCATGAATAAGGAAATGTTAATTATAAATGAATTCAGAAACATGGAACAAAAAAATAAAAAAATGTCTCAATCAAACAAATGAGTCCTTTTTGTATACCCCTTCCATTTTTTTCTACCTCTAGAATTGTATGAGAATTTTTTTTTATATAAATGGTAAGCGCATTAAACGCTTTTGCGACTAGCGTTATAGCTTTTTACCCACATAATGATAGTAATTATTATTGCTCTGAATTTTACTGCTACTCTTGCTCAAGCTTTTACTACGCAGTAAATGCGATAGCGCCCACCACAACCACTTATTCCTCCGTGGCGTAACAGCAGCAGTCACGTGACCAGCATGTGCCTTCGTCTTCTTCACCAGACCCCGAATCTCCGGCGGCTTATAGTTTCTGATCAACGGCCACTTGATTCCTTCGAAAAACTCATGCCTCTTGATATCTTGCGCACCCCTGGCGCATCCTAGCCTCTTCCTCGGATCTTTCACTAACAGTTTCTCTATCAAATCCTTGGCTTCAACCATACCTTCTTCCTCTAACGTAAACGCCACGTCATCGTTTGATACTATATTGCGCAGGGTTTGTTCTTTTGTACCACCTTTAAACGGCGTCGTTCCGTATAACATTTCGTATAGAAATATCCCAAACGCCCACCAATCTACACCGCTTCCGTGTCCGTTTCCGGCGACTAGCTCCGGCGCTAAATACTCGTGAGTTCCTACACACGATTTCGAAAACGCCGTCACTGGCTCCGCCGCGAATTCCGCTACTATCTCTTCTCTCTCGTACTCTACCTCCGTGGAGAAACAACCGCCACCACGACGAGTCTTCCTCGGAGAAGACGAAGTTCTCCGGAATCGTCGAGATCGGAAAGTTGGAACTACATCGGCTTTGAAACAGAGATCGAAATCTGAGAGCATGATATGTCCATCTTCACGAATCAAGATATTCTCCGGTTTGAGATCTCGATAAACGATTCCAAGGGCGTGGAGATACTCCAAGGCGACGAGTACTTCGGCGGCGAAGAATCTAACCGGGGAAATCGGTAACCGGTTATTAGGTTGTTTACGGAGCAAGGAATGTAAATCACCGTTAGGGCAATAATCAATGAGGAGGCAAGTATAGTGAGAAGCATCGATACGTGCGTAGAGTGTAGGTAAGAACGGGTGGTCTAGCAAGGAGAGGATCTCAGCTTCTGTTTCCACGTGTGAAATCTTCTTCGCCGTAAGAACATCACGATCGATTACTTTAAGTGCGAATCCGGTAGGGTTAGGGCAATCACGGAGGTGACAGAGGAAAACACGGCCGAGATTTCCTGTACCGAGGTGTCGGACGAGTTTAAAGTGACGGAGATGGAGTCTTCCGTCGGAGGAGAGAGTTGTTGCGGCTCTGATTGACGTCCAGTGAGGATCGTAACGACGGTGGTGGAGTGTTGTTGCCGCGGAGGAAGTGGTGGTTGAAGGTGTTGTTGCGGTTGAGAGTCTGTCGTTGAAGCTTAAGGTTAGGCTTGAGCGTGCGAGACTCGATCTAGCGCTTGATGAGGTGAATGTACGGTCGGTGGCTGTGGAGGTGAAGCTGAGATCGAGATCAGTGTCGAGGTAATAACCGTCGTCTTCCATTTTTCCGGTGAAGCTTTTTTCGTTATTGTGTGTAATGATCTTGAAGGTGACGATGAGATATATATAGAGGAAGATTAACTAGTTAAATGATTGATTACTGTTTTTTTAATTATGAAATTTTTGAGTAAATTAGGGTTGACTTGTCTGAAAAGACAAATATGAGATGGTGGTTTGACCTCCCAATGGGTCACTTCTTTCATTTAATTTAAGGACTGGAATTATCATTGTTTTTGGGTGCAAGCACATGGGTTTTTTTCTCCGTAAAAATGAAAAATTCTTATAATTTTTTGATGTTTTCCCCTCAATGATGGACTATTGGAAACGGTAAGAGAAATGTTGAGTGTTTTGTTAAATGTAAGTTCGAAAGCTTTAAACAATTACAAAGTGGTAGCCTCGTAGGAGTACTAAAAAAGAGAACGTTGGTTTGCAATATTTATTAGTTGAAATAGCGGTTGATAGAGAAGAGAACGCTGGTTTGCATTTTGCAATATTTGCAATGTTGCATTGGGATTCTGTGGAGAGTAGTAACAAAAAAGTCATAAGCAGAATCCATTTAAAAAAAAGAAACATTAATGAGGCAGTAACGGCTTGTCGGCTTTAACGTCCTGAAGACTTTGCGTCTTAGGTCTTACTTCTTTATTTTATCAAATACGGATTAAGGAATCATCAAATTTTGTTGTTGACCCACAAAAAATGAAGGATTTGTAATTCTAAAACCAAATATGCATGATGTTGTTCTATGTGAAAGTGTTGGAACTTCTTCTAAAACCCTTACTTTTTTCTATAGGAAATACAAATGTAATCGAAATTTCTGACTCATAAAACCGTGGAGGTAAGAACAAAGGCGAATACAAAATGACACCAACATACATTTGACTACACAGCTATTCACTTCTTTTGTTTTCGTCATTACACAGCTATTCACTACTTTCCTTAGATTACACTTTTTATGTAATGCTCGATAGTTACATTTCCTCACATGTTACAAGAAAAAATATTAAATAGGATATGAAACGCTTATACATATAGATTATTTTATTTTTGTATCGTTGTCACAAACAACGTAGTACCTTTTTCGTAGGTGCGTCACTACTTACTATCCAACGTAAGCTGTTGAATTTCAACGTCAAAATCGTCTTCAAATGGCTTTGTTAAAAAAATTGATATAAGGCTACTAAATTTTCATTACACCATCAATTTTCAATATTTTTAAACTTAAAGAATGTACTTTTAATTTATTTGACATCAGTTAGAGAAATTTAGTTAGTAAAGATGTTTGATATCAGAGGAATTGATTTAATGAAGGATATTCTATCATGGAATATAGCGATATTGGGTTAATTTATTTCAAAGAAATGCATGCATGCATTAGATTGATAGTATTTCAAAGAAAAAAAAAACCGGGTTTCAATTAACCTTTTGGCAGTATCAATAATTTCAACTGCATTAATGCAGCTTCATAAATTTGTTTGACCGGATCATATAAAAGTAAATAAACTAAAAAATACATACAACAGCTATGAAATGGCAAATTTATAATTTTTTGATAATGAGCTAACGAATGCCATATTAATGGATTTTTAAAACAAAAATATTTTTGGCTGCAATGGATGAAAAACAAAGAAAGAAGAATTAAGCCACCGCCCAAAACAAAAGTCTAGCCGACTTTTACCTTAAGATTATACTTGGTCCCCGGCCCGTTGGCCCCTAATAAAAATATAATTATCAAGTCAAATATGCATAATATCTATTTACCAATAAAAACTTCTTAACTTTGTAATTGACATGAGTGAGTTATATTTTTTCTTTACAACAAAGGGGTTTTATGTTTCGTTGGAACATACTAGTACATAATCATTATTATGGTATTCACAAAAAAAAAAAAAAAAGG
>Ga0041059_1000631_pt1 | contig 27292 bp, 19 predicted proteins | sample AraColnosormetaG_FD_56232 | JGI IMG/M metagenome (GOLD analysis project Ga0041059, IMG submission 56232) | Arabidopsis roots microbial communities from North Carolina, USA - Col MF nosort | ecosystem: Host-associated > Plants > Roots > Unclassified | place: USA: North Carolina | collected... | reverse complement strand
ACCGCCGGAGCGATGGAGTAAAATTGGTACGATTTTGAAAAAGAGAAGCGTGGTGGAAGAATTTCGGATTAGGATTTTGATAGTGTGTAAACGACGGTGGTGATCCATGAGCTCCGACGACGGCGAACCTCACTGAGTTTGTGTGTGATTCGAAAACGTAACGTTTCATGTTTAGCATAGTTTAATTAGATATAGTGCCCATTTAATCAGGCCCATTAATATTATTCGGCCCATTGGTTTCCTTTTACATAACATATGGGCAAACCGTATGCAAGAGCTTTTATAACATTAATGTTTCCTGTAAGAAGCATCTCTCTCATTACAACACATATATCGTGATTCTGAAATGTTTCTTTATTGATTATGTTATGCAGTTAGCTGATCGCGTTGGTGGGTCTCCTTACCAAGAATCAGTCTCAGCGTTTAAATTTTCATCTTCTCCTTGGACCCTAACCTTTTTCATAACTCTAACAACTCTCTTAATTAATATCTCACTTTGGTTAAAATGTTTTGTAGCTATGAAGAGCTTTTGATTCCCTTGGGATTTGAGGTAATCTCTATTGTGGATAACGAACTTGCTCCTGATACACGCAAAGTAAACAAGAAACAGTCTCTAGTTTCTTTGTGAACAAGAAAGATTTTAAAAGAAAAAGTTTAATATTTGAAATCAATATTTAGGGAATGGAAAAAGTTGGCAGATGGAAGAAGAAGAATTCATTGTAATGATCCTCAATACCATCACAATCACACTATACCATGGCTCTCTATATACATCAATAAAGATTACAGTTTTGGATCTCCTATAGTAAGAACCGAGTGTACTATTTACACGTCTAGATGAATAAATGGGTCCAATGTTTCAGTTTTTTAATAATTATATGTGTAGTTGCATATACCTTATAAACAAACATTTATGGGTGACTTTGTTGTGAAATTACAAGTCCCTTTCTCTTTATGGTATATGCCAAATTTTCATCCATAATATACCTTACTGAATTTGGCATATACCTTAAGGAGAAAGAGGTGTGTAAGACAACGCAGTCACACTTCAAATATATTTTTGTCGTTATCCGTTTTATAAACCAATGTCGGCAGTTTCACTTTTAATTTTAAATCGAGAGAGATTGGAAGTTATGCCATACTCTGTTTTGGAGATAAGAATGTTCACCACTAGCAAATGGAAATAGTGTTGTAATTGACCGCTAAATGCTCACTTTGGTATCAAACTTAGTGATGTTTTAGCCAAAAACATCTTGTGAACATTTTAGCAAATCAAATTAGTGTGTAAAAATCGTGGATAGATATTGTGACAGAAAAATATAGATATTGGATATATTCCTTACACCATTCCCCAATATATTTTCATACTAAAAATGGAGTTCTCTAATGATAAGAGCAGGTGGAGGTTTTCACCAACCCTTTACTTTATTTCGGAAGATCATCTTTTCCATAAACTTCCGATTCCGACAAACTCATACACTGATCGGTGTTAAGAAACCGTTAATTTTTGCTGACATGGATGCGAAGTAGATAAAAAGAAAAAAAAACGATGTTTCTTTGTTCAAATCACAGAATTAGAAACAAAATCAAAAGTCTAAATAGTCGTCGTTAACGTTAGTATAAATGGCATAGACAGAAATTCCTTCAGAATTCAAAGGCTGCTATCAGTAGGTGAACAGTTGACAAAAAGTTGAAAGAAAATATAATAGGCCCAAGAAAGCCCACTGGTCATATTTCTTTGAATTTGTTTAGCTTACCCTAATGCGTTGTCCAACTTATCCTGTCGTTAAATTTGTGATAGACGTTGCCGTTTTATATTAAAGAATGACTTTCTTTTTTGGTGCAAAATATTAAAGAATATGACTATGCAAATATCTCTCTATACAAAAGTATGTATATAGTTGGGTGAAAGAGCACAATAATAATCAATACAAAATTAATTTTATTCAGTCATTGTTTAATATGTTTTTGTTAAATTCATTAATTAATCTGTTAATCTCTCTATAAATAGATATCTTGTGCTTGAAGCTTCCCACAACTACTCAAAATGGCTGAAGAACAACAAAATTCGAGTTATAGCATTGGTGGAAACATTCTTCCTACTCCTGAAGAAGCTGCTACATTCCAGCCCCAAGTTGTTGCAGAAGGTGATTGACTATAATATACGTCTTATGTTCTACATGAAAAAGTTGTGAATATTTGATAAATGAGTCGCACTAAGAAAAATCATTTGCTTAAATCTTCTGAACATATAAACTCAGATTCTGTTAAATTAAATAGATTTTAAACTCAAAATCATTTAGTAAGGACTGAACTGATCATGTCATTTATATATGTATCTCTAAATTACTTCTTATTTAAAGTGTGTTTTTATCTTCAATACTCAAAAAAATCGACATTCTGTTTTTCATTTTAGATTGGATGGTAGAAAACAAAACAAAGAGGAATACATATAATGTAAAATTTCTAGAAAGTAATACTCGATAAAATAGTTCCACAGCTAATCATTTTTTTCATGTTCTTGATTGGTTTATCAATCAATATAATTAGTATCTCTATAATTTAATTTGTAGAAAATTTTACTGTAACTTATAAAATATATAGGCGGATGGGACAAATGTTGGGAAGACGGGGTAACACCATGGGACCAAGGAAGAGCCACACCTCTCATTCTTCATCTTCTCGACTCTTCAGCTCTCCCTCTTGGCCGTACCCTTGTCCCCGGCTGTGGCGGAGTTAGTCTTCTCTCTTTCCATTTTGGTTTGGTTTGAGTTCGAGCTTTTTTTTTAGTTTTTATATCTTTGTAGTTTAGAACATATTTAAGGATTTGGAGATTACAACCGAATCTAGTTTGAGTTGGTAACTTGGTATGATAGGTTTTCGGATTCAAATTCTAAGACTTAAATGCTTGTACATTAAAATTGTATGTTGTAATATTATTATGAACGTGAGTAGGGACACGACGTCGTTGCGATGGCAAGCCCTGAACGTTTCGTAGTTGGATTGGATATTTCTGACAAGGCTCTCAACAAAGCTAATGAGGTTAATCATAATAACTAACTTCTGGTAGTTAATCACCTCACTTCCTAATAATTAACGTTTGTCTTTGAATACTGAAAAAATAAATCACTTTCCGTTGATTATATATATATAGACTTACGGCTCCTCACCGAAGGCAGAGTACTTTTCGTTCGTGAAGGAAGATGTTTTCACTTGGCGTCCTAACGAATTATTTGACCTCATCTTCGATTATGTGTGAGTTTATTAACTATGAAAACATAATTTTAGCAATAAGGAATTGAAAATCCAATTAACTAATGTAGTAACTAACAGGTTTTTCTGCGCAATTGAACCGGAGATGAGACCTGCATGGGGTAAATCCATGCATGAACTCCTCAAACCTGACGGAGAACTTATAACTCTTATGTATCCGGTAATTATTTCATATTTTTGTCGTGAGAATGTTCCATATACAAATTCAATGATATATAAATATATGAATTAATACTTTGCCTTTCTATTAATTAGATGACCGACCACGAGGGTGGAGCTCCCTACAAAGTAGCTTTGTCTTCGTACGTAGTTAACCCCTCAATATGTCATATATATACAAAATCATTTAAGATTATTAATGACTAATTAAAATCCATAATTGTACTATACTTTCTTAACTAAATGTGTGTGTGTGTGTGTTTTCTTTTGAGAGTTTAGCTACGAAGATGTGTTGGTTCCGGTAGGATTTAAAGCGGTGTCCGTTGAGGAGAACCCAGACTCCATTCCCACTCGTAAGGTACTGTGCGAGATGACATATATGTTATATCAAAATATAAGTCGATATTTTATTTTGGTATATAAACATGCTTGTGAGTTGTGTTTTATTATTAGTTGCATGTTCAAATCGCATTATAATGATAATTCCTTCGGATGTATTATAACAGGGCAAAGAGAAGCTTGCGAGGTGGAAGAAGATTAACTGATTCAAGGGAGAGTCAGAGAGATCATATCTTACTGTTTAGTAAGATCAGTGTTATATATGTGTGTAAAATCCTAATCTATTAAGAATAAACTGAGTATCATATACTCTATGTAAGATATATGTGTTTAAAGGTGAATGCTTATCAGGCCGTGACCAGCGTCTACGTACGCCACGACGGTGGCGATCTCTCCCCTTGTTGTTATGTCACATGTTCCTTATCTGTATCTGTGTTATATTGTGTTTCAGTTTAATAAAGTTTCTCCTTTCCAATTAGAGTTTTTTACTCTATTGATTGGTGTGGAGTTTTGTTTCTAAAGAATTGTCTTTGCCAGCTTTCGAGTTTCTTTTCCTTATCCACGTGATATGGCTACAATTCTGATCATTCTCGCAGCTTCTTCAATGACTTTTATAAAGAAACATAAAATAATATGCCCTGGTGGAGAGCTTATCATAACATGCATTGATATGATGCTTCCTGTAAGAAAAAACATAAAAACATGTCTCTCATCAGAACAAATATCTTGGGACTCTGAAATGTATCTTTATTATTTTATGTTATGCAGTTCGATGATCGCTTGGAACCTCCATACCAAGTATCAGTTTCATCTTCTCTTAATCTTTTCACGACTCTATAACTCTCTTAACGTCTCTCAGTTTTGGTTAAATATCAAACTTGTTTAACTGTTTTGTAGCTATGAAGAGCTTTTGATTCCCTCAGGATATTTGAGGTCATCTCTATTGTGGATAACGAACTTGCTCCAGATACAAGACCGGGAAAAAAATAATTTCCACTTCAGATCACTTTATATTCATAGCGAAACAAGCAAGATAAAAAAAAAAAGAAGGACGTTTAATTAAAGTTTGAAGTTCACTTTTAGGGAATGTAAAAAGTTGGCCGATGGAAGAAGAAGAAGAAGTCAATGTGATAATACCTCATTACCATCACATCACACTCTCATGGCTCTAAAGTATTGTAATAAAATTTACATTGTTGGTTCTCCTAATAGAGTCATAACCTACACGTCTAAATACATAAATATATCAAAAGTTTCAATTTGTAATAAATAAAGTGTCTATTGAATGAGACGCAATGTCTAATTTTCTCATCCACAATATTCCTTGTTGGTTAAATCGGTACACCTTACAGAGAAAGAGATATGTTACACACAGTCAGATTTGGAAACAGTTGTCGTTTTGTGTTTTAAAAACGATGCCGTGCTTACTTTCAATCCAGTGTAAATGGGAGTTAGGTCGTATCTTGGATTATTGCTTCTATTAAATTTTGAGGTGGTCCCTTGTAATCACTCTCACTCGTGCGTGAGTCCGTGATCTCAGAAAGAGTCGTTTTTGGAGGTAAGACCATTTTCAATGTACAATTCTATTTTTCTTCTAAAATTTTTTATTTTTTATTTTTAGAAATAAGTTTATTTTAAAAGAAAGAAAGTTGATTTTGTTCAAATGTATGACTTTAAAATAAAATTATCTCTAAAATAGAGAAAAAAATATAGTAGTTTTACTTTTTACTCTATATACTGAGTTATCCCTATTTTTTTCTCTGTTTTATAGGTAACTCTATTTGAGAGTCAATACATTAGAGTAAAATCAATTTTATTTCCTATTAAATAAAATTATTTTTAAAATAGGAAAATAAAATAAAAATAGGCATTAGAAATGATCTAAATCATCCAACTATTTATTGGAAATTGGTGAATAATTGAGTGAAACTAGGGCCACTATTTCCACTTGCTTCTGATTTTCATACCATGGATAAGATGCGTCATAAGTCATGGTCTTTTTTATATATTATAATAATGGAATCAAATTGATACTATAGAGTATATATAGTCTTCTGAATTCTGATGAAATGTAAAACGGGAATATTAAAATAATGTTTCGTACTAAAAATTATTTTATAAATACATCAATATACTTAATTTTAAATTTTCGAATGTCAGATATATTAAAAATGCTATAATGATCATTTTAATTGTTTTTTCTCTATATGAAACACCAAAGGTATAAGTCTACCAAAATGCTATAATGTATGTAGTTAAATTGTCCAATATATGATTGGGGACTAAAATTCTAACGTAGCTACGTGTTCCAATGAGAGAACACACAAAATGAGCACAAAGTATAGAGGTTGAAACACACAATAATATAGCTTTATACAAAGTCACTTTATTCAATTATTGTATTTTAATTCACAATTCAATTATTGTTTTATAAATTGAATATAGTAATTCAATTTGCTATCCTCTATATAGATAGATATCATGTGCTTATAGCTTTCCACAACTTCAAGACCCCCAAAAAATATCAAAGTGTCATTAATAGAAAGACGAGAAAGAAAGACCAACCCTGAAACATGGCTGAAGAACAACAAAACTCAGATCAGAGCAATGGTGGAAACGTTATTCCAACTCCTGAAGAAGTTGCTACGTTCCTGCACAAAACTGTTGAAGAAGGTGATTTATTCTTCCCTCAATATCTTTTCTCACCATTAACGGGGATTTAGGTTTTTGGTCCATATATATAAACAGAGCTCGTGATTATGTATAGCGCCTTGTCACACTAACCAAAATCAAGTGCTTTCCGATCATTAAAGTTATATTTTGTTAAGTTTAACGAATCTTCTACTTAAAATTAAGATTGACTCATATATCACTAATGTGATTTTAATCATCTATGGACCCAAAAATTCTGAAAATTTTAAATTTTGGAAGCTAAACAAAAGGAAAATTAAATAAGAAATGTAACTAAATAAAATTATAAACAGGTGGATGGGAAAAATGTTGGGAAGAAGAGATAACACCATGGGACCAAGGGAGAGCCACACCTCTCATTGTTCATCTTGTCGACACTTCCTCACTCCCACTTGGCCGTGCTCTGGTCCCCGGCTGTGGTGGAGTCAGTCTTCTTCTAGCTTACCTCTCTCTCTATCTTTCCATTTGGTTATATATATATGGTTTGAATTCTATTTTTAAAATGAAAATTTTAATATAGAAAAATATATTCTTAACAATTTCAGATTTTTGTGATAAAAACCGAATCTAGTTTGAATTAGTATGATACGGTTTTGGACTCAACATCTTTTTTTTTTATGAAGACGCAATATAACTTCATTTACATTTCTTAAAGGAAGTTTAATTTTGGTGTAGTTTTTCTTCATTTATTTTGGTTGCTCTTCAGTTTTGTTATTGGTTTTTTAAGATGTGAATGTAAAAATATTATTTGTAATTAGAAAAAAAAAACTATTTAAACTGAATTAAAATCATCCAGTTGGCCTTTTATGAATTTCACTACTTAATTAAGATTGAACCAATTTTACTTAATTAAGATTGAACCAATATTATTTGGTTAGCCTCCCTAGTGAAACATTTTCATAATGAAATGATTGTTACTTAACATTGTGAATAAATATGTTATGAATGTGAGTAGGGACACGACGTCGTTGCGATGGCAAGTCCTGAACGCTTCGTTGTTGGATTGGATATTTCCGAAAGCGCACTCGCGAAAGCTAATGAGGTTAATTGGTTAATCATCTCACTTTCTTACGTATTCGTCTTTAGATACTGAAAATTAATAATATTTTATGTTGACTACATATAGACTTACGGCTCCTCACCAAAGGCAGAGTACTTTTCGTTCGTGAAGGAAGATGTTTTCACGTGGCGTCCTACTGAATTATTCGACCTCATCTTCGATTATGTGTGAGTTTATTAACTTATAATTGAAAACATAATTAAGGTTTGCATTACGTAACTAAACAAAAAATTTGGTTAGAAACATTAATGTGAAGGACCAGGCTAAGGTGTTTTATTTATTAAAAAGGTAACGAAAATTCAATTAACTAGTAATTATTAACAGGTTCTTCTGTGCCATTGAACCGGAGATGAGACCTGCATGGGCTAAATCTATGTATGAACTCTTAAAACCTGACGGCGAACTCATAACTCTCATGTATCCGGTAATAATTTTAATTTTTGGGTAAATATTCCATAATTTAGCTATATATAATCAAAGACTAAGTGGATTAATACTTTTGCCTTTATATTAATTAGATTACCGACCACGTTGGTGGACCTCCCTACAAAGTAGATGTCTCTACGTATGTAATCAATCCCTCAGTTTCTCTTATACATAATTATAGACTTATATATATGAATAATTGGATATAGCTAAACTTAAATGTTAATTATTGTGTGTTTTATGTGGATCAGCTTCGAAGAGGTGTTGGTGCCTATAGGATTTAAGGCAGTGTCTGTCGAGGAGAATCCTCACGCCATTCCAACTCGTAAGGTACAATAGAAGTATACTCACATCGTGCGATATTATACTTATATTCAACGTACTAGACATTCTTTCATTTTTAGATAATTTTATACATTCAATTAATATACTACTTAATTAATTAAACCGTTTAACCAAAAAAATTCTTTCAGTTTTTTTTATAATAAATTTATTTGTTTATTAATAGGTTTTCTAAACTGAATTGTGTCATAAATATTGACTTTTTTGGGGCTACATGAAACACTAAAAAGAAATGGACATGGCAAATAGGTATCTCTGTGTAGTTGTGCTATCTTATGTGGATCTGATAAATAAAAACCAAATGGACAGGGCAAAGAGAAGCTGGGAAGGTGGAAGAAGATCAATTGATCCCTAAGAAAGAGATCTTACTGTTTGGTAAGAGTGTTATATGTGTGATCTACAAAGAGTAAAATGATTATCTTCCTTTATTTGCTCTATGTATGTTTCAATGTTGATGATTATTATGAGTAACAATAATGTTTATTATCAAACAATCTCTTTTATCATACTTAAAACTAAAATAATACAAACAAAAAACATAATAAACGGAGTTATAGGTGAATGTATAGTAGATATGCAAGCAAAATGATATAAACCCACAAAAAAAGTGCTCCTTAACGTTGCAATTTAAGTTATTTAACCCAAAGCATGTAGAACCAAAATGAACAGAGTCATTATCCGTTGCATGACTAACAAGGAAGAAGCAAAACATCAACCAAAACCGTAAGACTCAAGGGGTCACTGGCTTCTTGCTTCGACGTGACGTTAGACATCTTTGGAACCCTAAATTCCACAAGAAGGAACACACACTGATTACAGGGGCAGCGGAATCAACGTCCGACAATATTATTGGGCCTTTTCTCAACTCAAAAGCCCAATACATTGGTAGCCCATATGATTAAAATGAATCTCTTTTGTTATTACATTCACACTTAGACATAAACACTCAAATAATACAAAAACGAAAGAAGAAGATGATAAATTAAGGCAAAGAGAGATGGAGCGTATTGCAGAGAAATCTTCCATGAAAAATGGAGAAGAAGCTAGAGAAGCAACAAACTCTCTTCTTCTCGCCATGTTTCTCCCGAACACTTCGCTCCATCTCTCTCTTTCTTCTCTTACATTTTCTTCTCCCCATTTCTCTCATTCTCTCTTCCTCTTCTCTTTCCTCAATCTTTCGCCATGGATATCATCAACAACAACCACCGTGACGAAAACGATGACGACGAAGAAGAAGCTCTCTCCGCCATGAGCTCTGTTCCTCCTCCTCGAAAAATCCATTCCTATAGCCACCAGCTTCGTGCCACCGGTCAAAAAGGTCACCACCGTCAACGTCAACACAGCCTCGACGACATTCCTAAAATCACTGAAATCGTCTCCGGTTGTGGTATCTCCGGCGATTCTTCCGATGACGAGTTCTATCCTTACGCCACCACCACCAATTCCTCATCTTTCCCTTTCACCGGAGGAGATACAGGAGATTCTGATGATTACTTGCACCAGCCTGAGATCGGAGAAGATTTTCAACCTCTTCCTGAATTCGTCGGATCCGGAGGCGGTGTTGGGATGTTTAAAGTCCCGACGCGGTCTCCTTTGCACTCGGCGCGTCCTCCTTGTTTAGAGTTGAGACCACATCCGTTGAAGGAGACTCAGGTTGGGAGATTCTTGAGGAACATTGCTTGTACGGAGACGCAATTGTGGGCTGGACAAGAGAGTGGTGTTAGATTCTGGAACTTTGATGATGCCTTTGAGCCAGGTTGTGGTTTAAGCGGCCGTGTACAGAGAGGTGATGAGGATGCTGCACCGTTTCAAGAGTCGGCTAGTACTTCTCCCACCACTTGTTTGATGGTTGATAATGGGAATAGGCTTGTTTGGAGTGGTCATAAAGATGGAAAGATTCGGTCTTGGAAGATGGATTATGTGCTTGATGATGGTGATGATTCTCCTTTCAAGGAAGGTCTAGCTTGGCAAGCTCATAAGGGTCCTGTCAATTCCGTAATCATGAGTTCTTATGGTAATAATTTCTACCTCAAAAAAAATTCATATACTTTATATATAGTCTTGTAATGAATTCAATCTGAAACCCATTGTTTGTATTTGGAAAATGCAGGCGATTTGTGGTCATGTTCAGAAGGTGGTGTGATAAAGATATGGACTTGGGAATCTATGGAGAAATCTCTTTCGCTTAGGTTGGAGGAGAAGCATATGGCTGCTTTGTTGGTGGAAAGGTCAGGGATTGATCTCAGGGCTCAAGTTACTGTCAACGGGACTTGCAATATATCTTCCTCTGAAGTCAAGTGTTTGTTAGCTGATAATGTAAGATCCAAAGTTTGGGCTGCTCAGCTTCAAACCTTCTCCTTGTGGTGAGTATTGATTGATACTTGAGCTCCTGATTGCAAGTTTTGATCTTTTTGTGTCTTCTTTGATGTGATATTCTTATGGATGCTCAATATCTTTGCAGGGATGGTCGTACAAAAGAGTTACTGAAAGTGTTCAACTCAGAAGGTCAGACTGAAAACAGGGTTGACATGCCATTGGGGCAGGATCAGCCTGCTGCTGAAGATGAGATGAAGGCCAAAATTGCTTCCACTTCGAAGAAGGAGAAACCGCATGGATTCTTGCAACGCTCAAGGAATGCTATAATGGGAGCTGCGGATGCTGTTAGAAGGGTTGCAACAAGAGGAGGAGGGGCTTATGAAGATGCCAAAAGAACAGAAGCCATGGTTTTAGCCGGGGATGGCATGATTTGGACCGGCTGCACAAATGGATTGCTTATACAATGGGACGGAAATGGAAACCGGTTGCAAGATTTCCGTCACCATCAATGTGCTGTACTGTGTTTCTGCACGTTCGGGGAAAGGATATACATTGGTTATGTTAGTGGTCACATCCAGATAATTGATCTCGAAGGTAATCTAATCGCGGGATGGGTTGCACATAATAACGCAGTGATTAAGATGGCAGCAGCCGATGGCTACATTTTCAGCTTAGCCACTCATGGTGGTATACGTGGATGGCCTGTGATTTCTCCTGGGCCTCTTGACGGGATAATAAGGTCGGAACTGGCTGAAAAAGAACGGACATATGCTCAGACAGACAGTGTTAGGATTCTGACTGGTTCATGGAATGTTGGCCAGGGAAAAGCTTCCCATGATGCGCTTATGTCTTGGTTAGGCTCTGTAGCATCAGATGTTGGTATTCTTGTCGTAGGCTTGCAAGAAGTAGAGATGGGTGCTGGGTTTTTGGCAATGTCAGCTGCTAAAGAATCGGTGAGACAATAGTTGAAAACAAGAACTCTGACTCTTTATTCTTCATGAAAAGGTTTATTTGAATGCGTTATTTATGTCATTCTTGACCTCTTTTTGGTCTTGTATTAGGTAGGAGGAAACGAAGGGAGTACGATAGGGCAGTACTGGATAGACACAATAGGGAAAACCTTAGACGAAAAAGCAGTGTTTGAACGCATGGGATCAAGGCAGTTAGCTGGTTTGCTCATTTCACTTTGGTGAGTTGTGAATCCATGAGATACCTTATCCAATAAAACAAGTGCTGCTATATATGTAATTTGATGTTTTCCTGAATTTTTGTTTTTTCAATTCAGGGTGAGGAAGAATCTGAGAACCCATGTAGGCGATATTGATGTTGCAGCAGTTCCATGTGGTTTTGGACGCGCAATAGGAAACAAGGTAAATATTTCTTTGTCTTCAGGATGAAAAAGAAAGTTAAAACCTGAGCTTATTCCCTTTACCTAAGTTTTATGACCATCCATTTCTAAATACTCTAGTTACCATTGCATCTAGCTTTTTGTTTCATTCTCTCCAACAATGTAGATCATTCTGGGTTCTGATAGCAGCATTCCACCTGATTTATTTTTGTATATCAAACCAGGGAGGTGTAGGTTTGAGAATTAGGGTCTTTGATCGGATTATGTGCTTCATCAACTGTCACTTGGCTGCTCATCTAGAAGCTGTAAACCGCAGAAATGCTGATTTTGATCACATATACAAAACAATGTCCTTTACCCGGTCATCAAATGCTCATAATGCACCAGCCGGTATATTTCTATCCCCAATTTTTCACCTAACTTATCTTTCTTGAAGCCATCTGCCTGTATACCTCATGACTTTGAACTTTTGCAGCTGGTGTGTCTACCGGTTCTCATACCACAAAGAGCGCAAATGTAAGCATCCTTTTGCCTTCCTCTCTAGTTTAACACAAAGCTAATGATCATGGTTACACCTTTGGTTTGAGTTTCTTGCTTACCTTAGACCCATCACATTTTCTGTAGAATGCAAACGTTAACACAGAAGAGACAAAACAGGACCTAGCTGAGGCGGACATGGTTGTATTTTTTGGTGATTTCAACTACCGCCTCTTTGGTATATCATATGATGAAGCTAGGGACTTTGTCTCACAAAGAAGCTTCGATTGGCTTAGAGAAAAAGATCAGCTCAGGGCAGAGATGAAAGCTGGAAGAGTATTCCAAGGAATGCGTGAAGCCATCATTACATTCCCTCCAACTTATAAGTTTGAAAGACACCGGCCTGGCTTAGGAGGTACATAAACCGCACTTTGTATGCAAGTGTTTGGTTTCATCCAATCGCATATTAAAGTTTTGACCTTTGTTTTGTCAATGCTTTCTGCCTCAGGGTACGATTCGGGTGAGAAAAAGCGGATTCCTGCATGGTGTGACAGAGTAATATTCAGAGACACGCGTACGAGTCCAGAATCTGAGTGCAGTTTAGACTGTCCTGTTGTTGCTTCGATTATGTTGTAAGATTTTCCTTACACACTACTGAGATCCAAACCCTTTTATATCCTCCAAAAGTCTTTAACAATTTCGTTTTGGGGGGTTATGGATAGGTATGATGCTTGTATGGATGTGACAGAGAGTGATCACAAACCGGTCCGTTGCAAATTCCATGTCAAGATTGAGCATGTTGATAGATCGGTAAGGAGACAAGAGTTTGGGAGAATCATCAAGACCAACGAGAAAGTCAGAGCGTTGCTCAACGACCTACGTTATGTACCAGAGACAATTGTCAGCAGCAACAGCATCGTTCTCCAGAACCAAGACACCTTCGTGCTTCGCATCACCAACAAATGCGTCAAGGAAAACGCTGTGTTCAGGATCTTGTGCGAAGGGCAGAGTACAGTGAGAGAAGACGAAGACACACTTGAGTTACATCCGTTAGGATCATTCGGTTTCCCACGGTGGCTCGAGGTATCCAAACTAAAACGATCAATCCTTAGTCACAATTCTCTCAAGACTCGCCTTGTTATGATGACTCGGTCTTCTTCTTTTTTTCTTTTTTTTCAGGTAATGCCAGCTGCAGGAACTATAAAACCGGATAGTTCAGTGGAGGTATCGGTTCACCATGAGGAGTTCCATACATTAGAAGAGTTTGTAGATGGGATTCCTCAGAATTGGTGGTGTGAGGACACACGGGATAAAGAAGCAATACTTGTGGTGAATGTACAAGGAGGTTGTTCGACTGAGACTGTGTGCCACCGGGTCCATGTTCGGCACTGCTTCTCGGCTAAAAATCTTAGGATCGACTCCAATCCATCTAACTCCAAATCTCAGAGTTTGAAGAAGAACGAAGGAGATTCCAACTCAAAGTCTTCGAAGAAGAGCGATGGAGATTCTAACTCCAAGTCCTCGAAGAAGAGCGATGGGGATTCTAACTCCAAGTCTTCGAAGAAGAGCGATGGGGATTCCAACTCCAAGTCTTCGAAGAAGAGCGACGGGGATTCCAACTCCAAGTCTTCGAAGAAGAGCGATGGGGATTCCAACTCCAAGTCTTCGAAGAAGAGCGATGGAGACTCCAACTCCAAGTCTTCGAAGAAGAGTGATGGAGACTCCTGCTCCAAGTCACAGAAGAAGAGCGATGGAGACACCAACTCCAAGTCTCAGAAGAAGGGCGATGGAGATTCGAGCTCCAAGTCTCACAAGAAGAACGATGGAGATTCGAGCTCCAAGTCTCACAAGAAGAACGATGGAGATTCAAGCTCTAAGTCTCACAAGAAGAGCGATGGAGATTCGAGCTCTAAGTCTCACAAGAAGAGCGAAGGAGACTCCAGTTCTAAGTCTCACAAGAAGAACGATGGAGATTCTTCAAGCTCATACAAGTCGCAGAGTGGGAAGAAAAACAGTAACTCGTCAACTGTAGAGGAGAGCCGGAATAACCACAACAAACGTTGACTTCAAAAAAAAAAAGCTCAGTGTATTTATTTTGAGTAAATTTACCAACCTACTTAAAACTGTAAATTGTCCATGCTCACTTGTTTGTATTCATACTTTTTACATTCAATATTTTTTAGAGTATAACTATACATTGATCTCTCTATACCTAGCTGAACTTGGGACAAACATTTTGATTTTTGATTCAAATACGCTTTACATTAATAAAAAAAATATCAAACGAATGTTTGACTTGAATCTTTAATAGGTCCAAATATATTTTGTACGAAAAAGGGTACAAACTGAAGTTTCAAGATATATATGGATGAAGACGCAAAACAAAATAACTCGATCACAGAAGGCAAAAAATACTCTGCGTCCATGACGGTGTAATGTCATCTAAACACACTTCAAATTCCATGAATTATATATCAAAGACAACCTTGAGGCATCACTACACCAGCCTTAACTCCTTTAATATTCTTACAAGTCGAAGTAGCGGACCGACCGTTAAACGTTAGCTTAATATCATGCAATCTAATCGCTTGGCACGGATTACTGCGACTGCAATCAAACGTTAAAGCCTGTTGCGTCCGCGACGTCCCTTGAATGTTTCTATACACAACCTGACTAATCTTCACTCCAGAACCCTACAAATATACAAGCCAATCAAATCAAGTTTCTAGAATTCCTTTGTATATGTAGGAAGCTAGGTTTCAATTTCGATTAAGAAATTTACCTGTTTAGGACAACCTTGATTACTAGGGCAGTAATTTTGATCGACAATGATCGGATTCTGAACATTTTTCATGATCAGATTCTGGAACAAAACGTTTCTTACAAAACCTGTACTTTGTCTAGCCCATGTCTTGATCCGAACACCATTATCCGAGCCCGAAAAAACAGAGTTTATCAACGTTATGTTCTCTACTCCAGCTTCATTTGCATCTCTCCCTAAACTCCCAATACTGCAAACAATTAATATTTAATAATCAGTATTAAGAAGATTTTTGAATCTTGCTCTCCAAGCTATTAAATAAGAATAATAGATCGTAACCTGATTCCATGGCCTGGACCGCAATTGAGTTTAGACATGTAGAGGTTACGAGTTCCTGGACCAATAGAGATACAATCATCTCCGGTATGAAAAGTGCCATCGGTTACGGTAACACCAGCAGAACCTTGGACGTGGAGGCCATCTGTGTTCGGACTTTGGTCTGGAGCCACTAGCTTTACTTTCCGGACAATTACATTGTTGCAGCTGTTTATCACTAAATGTGTTGTTTGACTGTTTATAGACGTTAAGCCACTAACTACGACGTCGTTTGCCCAGTTAAACGTCATTGACTGCAAAAAAACATCATCACCAATGTCAAACTTACTACCATATCATCACCGATGTCAGATTAAAAACCCCCACGAAAATATTAAAAAAGTTAGTTAAACGGTTATCTTACTCTGGCGCCAACAGGGCAACTCTTTCCGGATTTTCGACAAGCCCAAAAAGAAGCACCTCTAGCATCTAAAGTTCCTCCAATGATTGAGATCCGGTTAACTTTCACGAACAAGATCCAATAACCGGAATTTCCCAAACCGCGGTAATCCGAAGGAGCTACAATCGTTCCATAGATCTGAAACGTTATTCTACTGCGGCATGGACCTCGAAACTCCACCGGTTTGAGCAAGAAGCTTCCTCTCGGGACCGTTACAGTAACCGCTGCAGCTGAACGGCAAGCTGCTTGCCACGCGCCAAGGAAGGCTTTAGTGGAGTCGGTTCGACCGTCCGGTTTAGCACCGAAGCTGACAACATTGTAGTTGGAAGCAGCCGTTGATGATTTCATCAGCAAGAAACTTGAAAAGAACATCAGCAAAACAGCTACAAGCTTATTATTATCCATGTTTAATGTTTCTTAATTACAAAGAGAAAGAGTAATAGATCTTTGTAGATTTTGGATTTTGTAAAGTATTTATGTTTTGTTTTTTTGTTGAAGTGTGAGGGTGAAGTAATAATCGTAAACGGTTATGACGGGTATTTATATGTAATTGTGTAGATAGTGGTATGTTTGGATATTTTTTAAAAAGTAAACGTACGTTTAAATTATAATAGCTAATGATTGTTTGATTAAATTCAAATGAATGATATGTACGGTTCGCATAATCACATGTGATGATGATAAGCAGTTGTGAATTCCTTAAATAATGCTGATCTAAAAACGAGTAAGCATGTGATCCATGTTCGCTTGTATATGTTAGTTTCAATAGTACTAAATAGGTAATTTCAAAATAAAATAAAAGAAAGCATGCTAGTGCCCATGGACTTTTCTATCGTTCTTCGGTTAAAATTATATTTAATATATATACTCCAGTATTTATCTAAGAATATACATAAATTGGATCAGGTTTCATGTGTTGCATAATTTATGGCATGTGACATGTGGACTATGGAAATCTTATATTCAATCGTGTCCGTAGAAGAAGAAACGCCACCGAATCCTACGGTCTTGACCAGCGTTAGTCAACAAAAACTCTTAGGAAAAAAAGAAAGAATACTGAAAGTCAACCAATGTTTACGTATCACGTAATAAGCAACATGTAACATGGGATGTAACATAATTAAATATATGGCCATTTGGGAAATCAACATGTATTAGAATAATTATCAGATGGGGTTTACGTAAATGGAGATGGGCCGTAGTCCGTACCGTTACCAATGACGGTTAGTCTCAATTCTTAAATGATTTTCTTCTCCAACTAGCGTAATTAATAATTTTTGATTTGAATACTCAAGCATGTTGGCTTGGGACGGAAGGTATTATCAAAAGCTTTACAGGGAACTAAGAAGGCATTACAGAGCAAGTAATAATAATTTATTAGGTTAGTTGCAGAAGAACTAAGGTTTAGTATCATCAGGTTCTTGCTCATCAGAAAGAAACCGATTTAATTAGCGCATATAATGGTGAAGAACGACGACATTTCAAAGGAATGTGTTGCAGATGAATCTAATGTAGGGTGAGTGTCCAATATCGCGAGGGAACCTTTGATCAAAGGAACATTTTCCACAATGTCGCTAGTGTCATTTCATCCAAATTTAATCATCACCGAAATCCAGTCATTTCACCGTTAGAGATATCAATAGTTCGATTTGTTCTTGTATTGGCTTTTAGTTAAACTTAAACGATGCCTATAAAAAGTTATAAAGTGGAAGATTAAATATTAATATACGTCATCAATGACGGTTGGTCTCAATTCTTAATTATTAATGGTTATCTTCTGCAGCGAACCAAATCAATAAGTTTAGTTATTTTGTTGTAATTAATTTCAATATTCAAAGTTTCGAACATGTTGGCTTTAGACCGAAGGTATTTTCAAAAGATGCACAGAGAATTAAGGGGGATAACAGAGCAAGTAAGAAGGATAACTTTTGTAAGGTTATTACGTGATCTCAAACAAAAGTGATTTCATTTGTTCCATCTTGGATAATAATTTTTATAAAAAAACAAAACCAATTAAATTAGAAAAACATATATTTCATCATAATATGAGCCTTATGTTATGGTAATTGGCACGTGCCATGTGATAACGGAACGGAAGAGATCAGATCTCAGCGGTTAAATAGTAAAGAGACCCTCCGTCCTCCGAATCTTGCGGTGCTACATAGTCAACCTAAAAGCCTCAACCAATTTTATATAGACACGTCATCCAAACCATTCACACGATTGTTTTTTTGTTTTTTTTTTCCACACCATTCACACGACACGATATGAAACATACAATACTTGTATTACTCTCATTACAGGTTCACTATCAGTTTATTATTTTTTATGGTCATAGTTTATTTTTTCCCTTGTGATACAAAAATCATTGAATCGAGAGAAGTTAAGATTCAACATTGTATTTTTTTTATTTTTTTTGTGATGCCAATATATTAACCATCAAATAAAATAAAAATGAGTCAATTGGATCTGTCAGATGGAACTTTTGTTAACCCTAACCTTTTATCAAAAAAAAAGAAAAAGGATGTTACTTTTTTTGGGATCAAATTTACTATTTTATTATCCCTTGTTATTATATGACCTATTACCGTTACGAAATTGATTTTCACAAGCAAAGCAGATATGGCACAAGCACATTGATAAGCGAACAATCAAATTGATTTCTTCTCTCTTTTTCCTTTTTTTCAATTTCATTCACACCAAAGAGTTTCACCACATTCAAATTCGGATGAATCTAAGGTTATAAAAACATCAAACAAATATCACTTTAGAATATATCTACATCCAACAATTTTAGGGTTTACATGTACTATATAAACCCAAATAAATAATCATGGATCATGATTTCACATACAATTCCTTGGAACCATAACTCCAGAGGCTCGTCCATGGGCGTTCCTACAATAAGAAGCTGATGATCTTCTCATGTAAGTAAGCTTAATGTCTTGTAACCTAAGCCCTGTGCAATGATTGCTTCCACTACAATCCAACTTCATTGCTATTGGTGTTGTTGATGTCCCCTTTATGTTTGCAAAAGTCACTCCACTTATCTTCACTCCAGAGCTCTGTTTGATCAATCATAATAAGATTCCATTAAATAAAGACTAGATTTAGGATTTGAGTTAAGCTAAATTGACTAGATTATATACCTGGCGAGGACAACCTTTTCCATTAGGACAATAGTTTTGATCGATTATCACCGGATTTTCAACATTATTCATTATCAAATTTCGAAATACCACATTATTCACAAACCCTCTGCTAGGCCTAGCCCATGTCTTTATTCTTACTCCGTTCTGCGTCTTGGTGAAAACAGAGCTCGTAACGGTTACATTTTGCACACCTTCCTCATTAGCGTAATCCCCAAGACTCCCAATGCTGCATCACATTTACAAGCAAAATTGCTTTAATTGGCACTCAACCATCGCATTTAAGTTGATTATTGTTGAATTCCTAGTTACCTGATTCCATGTCCCGGTCCACAATTGACACGTTCGATCCAAATGTTCCTAGATCCTTGACTAAGTGCAATGCAGTCATCACCGGTCGCAATGGTTCCGCCACTAATGGTGACTCCAGAAGAAGACTGTACGTGGATACCATCGGTGTTAGGGCTTCCACTTGGAGCCCTAATTCTTACGTTTTCAATCCGAACATTAGAAGAATGATGAACCGTGACGTGCATATTCTGGCTATTAAACGACGATAGACCACTTAGTAGAACGTTATTGCACCAGCTGAACGATATAGACTGCAAAAGAAGCCATGTCCAATTATAATTAAATCAAATTAATATAACTAGCTAATAAATGAACAAATCAAATCCGCTAGTTTTGATGTAAACATACCCTTGCACCTTGAGGACAATGACTACCTTTCTTTCTACAAGACCAATAACCAGCTCCTCTAGCATCAATGGTGCCACCGTAAACCGAGATCCGGTTTACTTTAGCGAAAAGAATCCAATAACCGGAATTACCTATATCCCAGTAGTTCGCTGGAGCCACGAGTGTTCCATCGTTTTTGAAAGTTATAATGTTCTTGCAAGGACCCCAAAAGACTAGGTTTTTGACCAAATATGTTCCACGGGGAACGTAGACCATGGCTCGAGCCCGTGAGCCGCAGGCTAATGACCAAGCTGTCAAAAAGGACTTGGTCGCATCTGCTCTCCCATCACCTCTAGCTCCGTACCTTTGGACGTTAAACGATGGCATTGCGTGTGATGACTTGATTAAGAAGAAAATATTGATAGAGAAAAATATGATGGCGCAAGGAAAGGAGATGTTGTTGGCCATCTTAAATCTCTTCTAATTTGCGATGGCTTTGTGATGATTGTAATGATTTAAGAAGAAATAATGAGAAAGGTTATATACTGTATATATAAAATAAAAACAAATTTTATTTTAGATCGGACGATCCGTGTATTAATGACTAATCGCGTTAGATGCGGTGCATTAAAATATAAGTGACCTAAATGTTACTTGATTCCATAGTCTATGTTATTTAATGATAATGTACTTATGACTTGTGTGAGTACAACTTGTTATGTACGAATATTAGTCGATAAAGCGACGCATGCATGAATTATTGCAAAACAAAGTTGTACTCTCAGTTTCCACGTTATCTATATGCAAATGCTTATTGATCAGTTTCCTTATCAACTTAATTCACTGAATCAGAAAATATTTTTTTTGTCTCTTTACATAAACAGTTTGATATTCTTTTGAACTTAATCAATTGATTCAGATAATAATATTATTTTTTCTGTTTATGCTTTTTAAGATTTCAAGTTTAGTATGTTGGTGTCATGATTTTATTACCCATGACGATTTCACGATACTTTGTAAATTTGTAATCAAACTTCGGTAAAGAAGGTGAATCTGATGTATAATGCGGTAAATAAAACAGCAGAATATATCAATCAAGTGGAGAAGAAACTTAGAAACAAAAATTATCTATCATGCACTGTTGGAATTTACTGTAATGTCACGTGGAGAAAATTCTGCAGGATAATTGGGCGGGAATATATGCAAGGCATGGCTCCTGCAAACCTCTCTATACATTATTTTAATTTATCGTACAGTTGAAAAGAAAAGAAAAAGTTATAAGCTCTCAAATTCTCAATATAGGCCTTGGTTGAAAATCTAAAAACATTGAGCCATGCCTTAACATAATATCATATAACAAGCATAAAAAATTTAAAGTTGTAAGTTGATTAAGAATTATTTGTTCTTGCTGAAAAAAATGAAAAAAAGGAATTATATGTTCATGATTGAAGACATAACAAACGTCTGTCTCACACAAGTATGGATGTTATGGGCCCATTATTTATGAAGGACTGTATTTGTAGGTCTCGTTTACCTTTCAGAAACCCAATATGTTTCCTTCTTCTGGTTCAAAGCCCAACGTTTTCCAAGTCTAGAAACGATACATTTTTTCCATTACATACTTTGTATTACTTTTTCAAAATTCACAACTACAAGTCTACAAATATGATGTATGTTTAATTTCCCCGCGCCTTTATGTTATGTATGTAGATGGCTGGATCAATTCGATGAAAACTAATAACAATTGCCATCTGAAGACACAAAAATAGACTGTTTATTTTTTATGTTGAATAATTAAATTAGATTGGCTTCTCAATTAACAAATCGATTTGAGTTTATATCCATCATGATCACATGGCTATATCGAGTTTTAATATAGTGTGTAAATGTCAACGACTACATTAAATAAAATGGTCACTCTATCTTCTAAAATACTAAAAGCCCATAAAAATGAAAGAATTATTCACGAATTTTTTTTCTTGCTCTTATGACATGATCAAATTTTCAAATTTAGTTTAACTATAATTAGAAGATTGAAGGACCAGTGCCAGTAAATATCAGTATGTTACTGCGGTTAATGATATTTACTAATTAAGGTGTAAATTGCTTCTGAAAATCAGTCTCCAACCTCAACTAACATAATTACGTAACGAAACAACTAATATTTGGTCAGTATTTAGACAAAATACGTAACAATCAAAGAGAAACATGAACTCAACATGATGTCCTTCTACATAAATGCGGCAAAGCATATATGCATGCGTAATAAATGTGTTACGTGAATTTATACATGATATTTTTGAGATCTTGCAATGCATGTGATCAGCCATAGACAACATAATTATGAGTCTGTAAAATAAATAATATTTGAAAATCTATATATAGTTTGATGATTGGTATATGACTATATGGTCGCATACTCGAATCCTTATACTTGATCAGATATATCATACATCATTATGTACATACCTATTGGGATTTTCAGTATTTCATACGGTTTTATAGTTTTTTTCTGGTTTGGTTTTGATCAGTTTTCAAAACTAAGCCGAGAAATGAATAATCACTAGTATTATTACTATCCGAACAATTAAATAATACTCTTTTCATTGTATTTTTATCTAAACAATTAATTTAAAATAAATTCTGATTGTTTTTTGTTTCGTTTGAAGTTACATTATATTAGAAAAAAATATGTTGATTCATAAGTTGATTTGGTTTAGTTTCAATAAGCTTTACTTTACTTGGGATTGGTTGGTATACTAGATATATTATAATATACATATATTTTCTAGTTAAAGAAAGCAACGAAATGTTTTTTAAAAACATACATAACTTGGGCTAAAAGCTTATCCTATAGCACATACTCAAATTTTCATATAGCACCACTCTTCTAGGTTTAAGCAAAGGGTTGAGTCACAAATCAACTTCGATCCCTTGAACATGAATGCAATTAGTACTCATTCGGCATCATGATCCTCCAATTGACCTTGAATATTAATTAAGTAATTACCGGAAAAGTATATTCGAGTAGTTAAAAATCTTATCTTTCTTAGTCTCGCCATTAGCACGTTAATTTAAATGCATGAACTTGAAAAATGTGAGTAATCAAATGTTTGACTTAAGAAAACATTCAAGTATACGAAAGAAATTTAATTTTGGAGAAATTTAAAGAACCTTTCGGTGTGATCATTGTTCCAATTTCGATCCGTATTCTTCTCCAATTGTCACGTTCCGTAACCATGTTGCTCCAATCATCCAAATATTATTTTCCATTTATACTTGTTCCATAATCTTCTTTGTCATCTTTTGAATATTTAAATAACATACTTCAGAATGATTTGATAAAAATTCTGATTTGACAATGAAACTTTGGTCGTAAAATCTTACATATGTGGATGGCTCATCCAAACATGCATGCATGATCGTAATTTTTTTTAGGCCTGAACAAAATTGGATTAAATAATAAATATATACTACAAACTTTGAAAATACATTCAGCGTAACCTAACTAGAGTTGCATAAAACAAAAATTATCAGATCTTGTAACGTTTACCAAATGTATTTATTGGCAAGTAAAGCTAATCGTTCAATAAAATAATTGTCCGCATGCATTGATCGTGTGTCCCCACAAACCATCTTGCATAGGCAGCAAATCCAACGTGAGTCGTGACCATTATTAAGTTACCAATATTGAATCCACACTATTGCCAAGGACCTATAGCCAAGTAGCTCAAGACGTTTGGCTGCTATCTTAGGTATTACCGAATTCAAATCTATATTTCCTCCATGGGTCACATACGAAACTACTTTTACGATGAAGATATATGCAATAATAATATAATTTACATTGTTCATCAGACAAAAACTTTTTTTTTTACATTGGTCAGACAAAAATTAAGCTAGCTGAGATAGGCAAACACTAATCATAAACTACTTCACGGAAAAAATATCATTTTAGGTCTAAAATGGATTAAAAGTCTAAAACATCTTTTTCTTCTTCTTCTTTTTTTGAAAGTACGATTTTTAAAAAAATAAATTTTTGAAGTAAATTGTTTTTGCGGCTTGATCACGTTGAAGGTGCTGTCAAAAGTGTAAAGACTTTGCGTGTTCTTCTCATAGATTAACGAACTCTTCGCTTTTCAACGTACGTTTGTTTCGTCTATTCCTCCAATAAAAATGTATTGACCATGGTAATGTCACTTTTCTACCTTTTATTCTACTTCTCCTACTTTCTCTTTCACACCGTACCGATTTCATTTTTTCGTACTTGTTTAATTTCCAAAGATTTTTTATTATTATAAAGATTTCAATTTTCCTTGCGGTGTATATGAAATTGGAAGGCGTGTTTATCTTATTTGAAAGAGTGATTAAAAAAAAAAAACTAAATTGATGATCTTTGAAAACGATAGACTATCTTTGTATGGTTAAATAGGAAAGGAACAGAACAAATAACGGGCTATCAGTCCCAACAACAATGGAATTTCAAATAGTGGCGAATGGTTTATGTTTTTCTAGGAATTGCCAAATTTTCCATCTATCCACAGGTGACAAGTGATATATTAACAAACTTTTTTGGACCAAGTCTAATCTTCTCAGGCCACGAACTTCTTATTTGGTTTCACTTATTAATAAAACAGAGATTAACAAACTCTTTGTTCCAAGTTTTCTCTTCTCATTCCACGGAAATTTCATTAGTTTTCTTGCTCTGCTTGTTCTTAATTCTCAGTGCCACACCAGCTTCTTTGACTACATCATGATAATAACAACAAGTTTGGCGAAACTCAACTGGACCTAACATTTATTTTTCACAATTAGCTGAGTTTTGTTCTAATTCCACTCATACGACAATTAATAGTACAAAAGATCTATTGGAAAATATAATATGAACGAAATCTTCCATTTTAACATAACAACATATCTTATATACATATATGATGCGTTTTGAATGAATGAAAATAATCATGCAAAACAATTTTACACCTAATTTCTTATTCATTCAAAATGTTGCTTTAGGTTCATGCCAAACCCAATAATCATTTGTTTATTCAGAGAATTAATAAACTAATTAAACAAAAAAATCAAACAAAACAAAACAAACAACAAATGCCCTTCGCATACAACACAAACACTATAAATACAATCCATAACCGTTAAAACTCCCACACCACCACCACTACTCCACTCCTCTTCTCTCTCTATCTTTATCACTAAACAATCGTACGTTAGCGAAAAACACAATGGCTTCACTTCTTGTCCTCTTCGTTTTCTTCTTCATCTCTTCTTGTTCTGCTCAATCCTACAATGTATTGTCTTTTGGAGCTAAGCCGGACGGAAAGACAGACGCAACCAAAGCTTTTATGGCGGTTTGGCAAACCGCTTGTGCATCGTCTCGTCCTGTTACCATTGTGGTTCCCAAAGGCCGGTTCTTGTTAAGAAGCGTTACTTTCGATGGTTCCAAATGCAAGCCCAAGCCCGTTACGTTCCGTATCGACGGTACATTGGTGGCTCCAGCTGATTATCGAGTTATAGGAAATGAAGACTATTGGATTTTCTTCCAGCATCTCGACGGCATCACCGTATACGGCGGAGTTCTTGACGCTCGAGGAGCTTCTTTATGGGATTGTAAAAAGTCCGGCAAGAATTGCCCCAGTGGCGCAACGGTACGTGCAAGTTTACTATTTTACCCTTAATTTCATCAGCCATTATAAGTTTTTTTTTTCTAGACATCACCATTTATTAATAGGAAAAAATAAATTAAATTCCAAATATGAATGTGAATGCTAATTTACTTTATTAATGTCCAAGACAAAGAATTTTATAATGGCACCCTTTTTTGGATTATGAAGTTTTGATCCGTTTCATAAAAATAATACCACATTCCAAATTCACATGGACCAACCATGGATTTTACGTTTAATTAATAAATGAGATGGGTTACTAACTTATCATGTGACCAACAGACAATAGGATTTCAGAGCTCAAGCAACGTCGTGGTCTCTGGGCTAACGTCACTAAACAGCCAAATGTTCCACGTCGTCATCAACGGTTGTAACAACGTAAAGCTTCAGGGAGTCAAAGTATTAGCTGCCGGAAACAGCCCCAACACCGACGGTATCCACGTTCAGTCTTCCTCCTCCGTCTCTATATTCAATACTAAAATCTCCACCGGAGACGATTGTGTCTCCATTGGTCCCGGCACTAACGGACTATGGATCGAAAATGTCGCATGCGGCCCTGGTCATGGCATCAGGTAATATTTTTACAAATTAATCTTGTTTTGGATAATAATCACTTTATATACAATATGCATTCATATGTCAGTCTAAATTTTATCTAATATTTTGGATGGGGTCTTTTGCACTTTGCAGCATTGGTAGTTTGGGAAAAGATAGCGTGGAGTCAGGTGTACAAAACGTGACAGTGAAAACGGTGACGTTTACGGGAACTGATAACGGAGTAAGGATCAAATCATGGGCCAGGCCCAGTAGTGGGTTCGCTAAAAACATCCGTTTCCAACATTGTGTAATGAACAATGTCGAGAACCCTATCATCATTGACCAAAACTACTGTCCTGATCACGATTGTCCTCGCCAGGTAAATTATCTTAAGTATATATGCACATGAAATATTCTACATTGGAGATTAATTAATTTCTTTCACGATTATTTTAGGTTTCGGGGATCAAAATTAGCGATGTGTTGTTTGTTGATATACATGGAACATCGGCAACTGAAGTTGGAGTGAAACTTGATTGTAGTTCTAAGAAACCATGTACCGGAATTAGACTTGAGGATGTGAAATTAACGTACCAGAATAAACCGGCTGCATCGGCTTGTACTCACGCCGGAGGGATAGAAGCTGGATTTTTTCAGCCAAATTGTCTATGACAGAAAAGAAACATGACTTTTCTTACAAGTATTACTTAAATTTTAAAGTAGTGAAATGTAAATTTATAATTTCGTAAATCATGGAGGGAGATGCATGAGCCTGTGGCGGTTGATGGACCATTGGGCCTCAAGCCTGGCCTTGCTTTGTAGACTTTGTAGTATTGAACCCGAGCGACCATTGATGTGTATTTGATGTGTTGCGTAAACTTGTGATATTGTTATGCAACTGTATGGGATTTTTAATTATAGATTAAAGTTTTATTTTCTGTTATATGTTTTTCACTACTTTGATTTTTTTGTGGAGAACAAAAAAAGGACATTAAAAAGACAGGCCTCCTCAATTTCGCGCCATTTTTCTTCTGTCTGTATAACAAAAGTGGGTAGTTTCGGTTGACATTTGCACTATTTTGGTGGCTCCGTATTTTCCTCTTATATGCAAAGACACTGGTTAACTGTTTTAACTTTTAAGTCACGGTAATTCGACCTTTTTATCAAAATAAAACATTTACAATTGTTGAGGGAAGAATTGGACAAGTCTCAATTCTGGCCCAAAAGGAGTTAACAGCCCGATTTCGATTTATAAGTCAAAGCCCGTTACAAACAAAGCCCAA
>Ga0041059_1000630_pt1 | contig 27299 bp, 25 predicted proteins | sample AraColnosormetaG_FD_56232 | JGI IMG/M metagenome (GOLD analysis project Ga0041059, IMG submission 56232) | Arabidopsis roots microbial communities from North Carolina, USA - Col MF nosort | ecosystem: Host-associated > Plants > Roots > Unclassified | place: USA: North Carolina | collected... | reverse complement strand
TTTTTTTTTTTTTGAATTTTTCCGTGTTTTTGTGTCACCAGAAGCCGAAAACTTACGAAGGTCCGAAACCGAGGAAGAATTTAGTAGCTGATTTCATTTCCAAAAACGATGACTTGGTTCGAAGCTTACCGATCTACGTCGGGGGCGCTTCTCTTTTGGCCGTTCTCTTTAATCGGACTGTTTCCGGTATCGCTCCTGTTGCCGATGCTAGCAGGTAAGTTGATCAAACCGGACTCTGAAATCTAAAATTATACAATTTGTGTTTCAATTCGAAGTTCTTAGTAATCAACAGTGGCTTAAATCGAGTTTCAATTCGGTATTTTCAGAAATTTGTTGTGATCATTGCTTTGTTGTTTCGATGTGATTCAACTTTGGTTTTTGAATCGTTGCTCATTTTGTAATTGGTATAGCTCACAGTCTAGAGCAGATCTATTAGCGCTTGGCTTGGCTGTCACCAATCTATTGACCGGTTTAGTCTGGTTATCGATTCGACCTAAGTCAATAACACCTGTAAGATTTCTAATCCAAGTTTATGAATTGAAACTTTGAAGGATTTGGCAATGCAAATGTGATTCTTGGTTTTGTTTGATATCAGGTAAATCCGAAAGGTGTGGAATGCAAAGTTGTAGAATCTGATCTTCCTGCATCGATGGTTTCCGAGTTGTTATGGTAATGCTCTTCTTTTCGTATCTCTTATTCGAATGTTTCTTATGGAATGATAAGTTGAAATAGTATCTGACTTTTGTTTATGTTCTCAGGGCTTGGGAATCTCTTAAGGTAGCAACATGTTGTAAGTCTCTAGTTATTGTCTACAATGGAATTTGCCTTATTCAAATTGGGATGGTAGCTGAATCTCCAGAAGATAAGAAAACAGTCATAGTAAAGACCGATAAGTTGATGCAAGGATCGGTTTACAGAGGGGTTATGAAATCCAAAGCACGTAAGTAGTACGGATTTTTGTTTATGTTTTTTTGTGTGAAATTATGAATTTGTCTAAGGAAAGAACAATGATTGTTTGTCAGAGAGTTACTTGGCTAATCTTTCTCTTTATCCTGGGAGATCAGAGCTGCCATTTCTACCTGCAAATACACAGGTTTGTTGAGAGTTTGAGTGTTAGTCTTTTGAGTGAGGGAATGATGAAACCGTGTGACGAATACTTGTTTTTTCTCTACTAGGCGGTGATTTTGCAGCCGCTTGGAGATAAAGGAATCGCAGTCATTGGTGGAAATACGATTAGAGGATTCACGTCTTCAGACCAGGTTAGGAGATCTTTAACTTCTCTATGTTGGTTGTGACTTAGAAAAGTTAATAAGACAAGTCAAAGTGTAAGTTTGCTCATCATATCTAGGCTTGGATTTCTTCAATTGGGGAGAAGCTAGATGCGACACTGGGGAGATATTTTGTTGATTCTGATGAGATTTCCAGAGTAACAGTTTGAAAGCCACCAGACCAGAAAAAACAGAAAATGGATATAATCATATTGCGAAAACACATTACATGCATTGAGAACTAAAGGTAACTGTTCATTGTGTGATCATGTGGTTATACAAAGTTCAAATGAATTCATTGTGTGATCATGTAGTTACATAAAGTCGAAATAAATTCAATGTGTCATCATGTGGTTACATTAAGTTGAAATGAATTGTAAAAATAGCTTCAGAAAACAATTTTACATCAGCTTAGAATTTATGAATTCCAAGATAAACCAATGAATCTTCTTCACATGCTAAATTTTGAAGTGTTGTGGTAGGTACAATGAGCTTTCAGATTTTTCAGTTCTGTCGACAGGCGTTTCGTTTGTGGTTTCCATTTTGTGTTATGCTGCGAGAGACTAGTAAATCAGTGGAGATTACGCTGAAGGATGTTTCTAGACCACGTACTCGTCTCTCTAGAGATTGCATTCCGTTATGCGAGCTCTCCATGAACTTCTGCAATATTAAGTCCAAGAAAACATTCAAAAGTCAGCACATTACAGTTTGTTGGATGTTTTAAAAGTTAATAAAGATAAATGAGATCAGAAGAAAAGGTTACCTGAAAGAGATCTAACAGACTGGACTGCTGTTTTTCGATCTGTGTAATCTGGTGTCTTATCAGAGACAACTCTTCTGCATTACTCTTTGCCTGAGAAGAACTGCTACTACCACTGTCAGTTTTAGGACTCTCCTCATCACTACTCTGAACAACTTGTGACTTGTTCGACCCATTCTCTTTGACCTTATGCATCTTTGCCGGGAACAGAACCCGTTTAGCTCCCAATGTCGAACGATTCCGCTTCTCTTTCGACACAACAGCTTCCTGCTCAACATCCTTAGGAGTGTCACCACGATCTAATGGCTCAACATCATTCGACTTTGAGCTTAATGGTGTGTTTAAATTCCTATCTTTGCCTTTCAATGTGTTGCTTCTCTTTCCTGAAGTCGCAGACAAACCAGAAGAAGCTGATTTGGAGGAGGAAGAAGACTCTGAGACCTCTGTTGAATCACCTTCAAGTTGCTTCCATAAACCCAATGTACGATTCATTGTCTCTCTAACAAGTTTGACCTGCACAAGTTATATATGAAGTTATTAACCAAGAACACTAAAGTCAAAAGTGATTGCACTTCTTATAAATTTTTACCATAAATTGTTTTGAAATTTTACCTTATCGAATCGTCTGCTCTCAAGAATACCTAGACATGTCTTCTTATACAGTGGAGCTAATTCTTCTTCTACCATAGCCACTCTAGCCATTGCCTCCGCAGCAGCTTTCCTCGCACGCCAATCGTCGCTGCTTAGAAACTCCGAGACGTTTGGTAAAAGCCAGTCTAGCACCGCCTTTTCGCTGTTTCGACCGCCAACAGCGCCGATTACGGTTCCTATGGCTCCAAGAAGTTCCGCTTTCGCCTTGAAACCTTCCGATTTAAGCAACTTCCCAATCTTCGGCAGGGCCTTCTGCAGTTGCTCAACATCCGGCTCATCTGCTGCGTCTACCGCCGCAGCAAGGCACATAGCAGCGCTGATCTGCGCATTGGGATCGCAATCGTGGATAACCGTTTCGATCATTGGTCCGAAAAGGATGGAGAAAGGCTGTCCGGTGATGTTGGTAGTCATATCAACGGAAGCGGCAACACAAGCGGCACGGACGGAGGAATCAGGATCACGGAGGCGGCGGAGAACGGTGGAGACCATCTTCGAGAGGTGAGGAGCGAGAGAATCGCCATGAGAACGAGAAAGAACAGAGAGAAGCGAAACGCAATGTTTCCTCACCGGAGATTTTGCGGAAGAGTCTGTACTCTGAAGACAGTTAATAAATAAAGAGAAAGTCTCCGGTGAGAGATTAAGAGCGATTGAATCAAGCTCTGCGGCAGCGAGAGCAAGAGTATCGCGATCAGAGAGACGATTGAGACAAGCGATGACTCGTTGCTTGAGATCAGTAACCGTCATAGCCGGCTGTGAATGAGACGGAGAAGAACGGATTTGAACGGAAGGCATTGTGAAAATGTCCGGAGACTTTTTCAGAGATCCGCCATGGAAGGAGAGAAGAAAAAGCTTTGTGGAGAAACTAAGATTTGGCGGCAGAAAAAAGGCTATGAAGATGACTCTACTACGGTTGGTACTTGGCCTTTTTAAACAAGACTCGTCTTTGGCTTGCCTTTTAAACTTGTCATATTTCACTACCTGCCACAAAATTTACATTTACTATTAGTTTATATCCAAAATTTCTAGTTTTCGTAAGACTATGTCCTTTTTTTGTTTCTAAACATCGAATATGTCAAATTTAGTATTATCTTACAATTTTTTTTTGTTGGTCAAAATATTATCTTACTTGTTTCTCGTTTTATGAACGTCTTTGTACATCAAAACAGATTCAATATACCAACAAGGATTCTAACGTACGCAAGGAATAGTTAAGTAAATCCTCTATGTAGTAATGGGAAATTGTTAGGACTTTGAAGTAAGTATCAGAGACTCGTGTATAATAAGGTATTCAAAGTCAGGAAGATAATAAAATATTTGTGTAACTTGGTGGCCACTTAGAAGAAGAACCAAGAATATACAAGCAAAAAGGAAAAAAAACTAGATTCCGTAAGATTTTCTTTTATTTCAATCCTGATTATAATTAAAAGAAGGAAACTATATCCACAACCACAATGTTACACATGAGCTAATGAGCAAGTCAAGCAAACACGGTTTCTTAACGCGTAACCAAACGTGAAATGAACTATTCTTTCTATTTTTCTCAATATTAGGATGACATATATACTGTTATTTAACATCTATATATCTAATAACAAACTAAATCTTCGAATCATACTTTTCTCAACAAAAGATTGCATTGATAAGTTCTTAATTTAAAATATTTATGAGTACATCCAAGACAAAGAATAGTTCTCTATTTTCAGAGAGGACTGCATGTAATGGTAGTAATCATGTTTTCTCTTAGGAAAAAACCCGCACAACGTTTATGGGAAACATGTTTGTGTTTGAATAACCTTTATGGAAAAACAAAAATATTTAGCAACTGATTAAAACTCTTTACACGGCTCATATTTAAATATTGGGCCTTTAGAGCCCATTATGGCCCATAAACACACAACTTGGAACGCTTCTAGACTTTTCTGGATTTGCCTCATTTCTAGAAGCTCTGGAGATTTCTTCTTCATCAATAAATAGAATCAGCAAACTCACCAGCTTTCATCATAAATTCGAAATTCAATTCGTCGGAAAATTGTTCAGATTTCGAAATCAACCGAGAAAATGTCGCTGATTCCAAGCTTCTTCGGCAACAACAGGCGAATCAACAACAACATATTCGATCCATTCTCACTCGACGTATGGGATCCATTCAAGGAACTTCAATTCCCGTCATCGTCTTCGTCGGCGATAGCAAACGCACGTGTGGATTGGAAAGAGACGGCGGAGGCGCACGTGTTCAAGGCGGATTTACCGGGGATGAAGAAAGAAGAGGTTAAAGTAGAGATTGAGGATGATAGTGTGCTTAAGATCAGCGGAGAGAGACACGTTGAGAAAGAGGAGAAGCAGGACACGTGGCATCGTGTAGAGAGATCGAGTGGGGGATTCTCGAGGAAGTTTAGGTTACCGGAGAATGTGAAGATGGATCAAGTTAAAGCTTCAATGGAGAATGGTGTTTTGACTGTGACTGTGCCTAAAGTGGAGACTAATAAGAAGAAGGCTCAAGTTAAGTCTATTGATATCTCTGGCTAAGCCAATTTAGCTTGATTTGAGTTCTCTCTGGGTCTTGACTTTGTGTGTGTGTGTCTCTGATGATTATGGTTCTTCGTTTGATTGTAGTTTTAAACTAATAATCAATGGAAGCTAGTAACTTGTGTGACAAGTAAATGTATGGTGGAGAAATGTGTGTATTTGGATTATAATAGAAATACCTATTTTCATCTAGAAGCTCAGGATCTAGTTATTGATAATTAGAGCTCGAAACTGAGATGGATCTTATTGTTTGGATAGTTGTTTTAACTATTCAGGATCTTATTGTTTGGATAGTTGTTTAACTATTTATAACTAGAGATCGAAATTGAGATGGATCATGAATTTCATTGAAAATTAAGGCTAAACTGTTTGGCTAGTTGTTTAACTCTTAAGCATGTATCTGGAGATATCTTTATTCATTGTTTGATTTTGACATTGTGGTTCATCTTGTTTGATGGAGACTCTTTGTAGGAAATCGCTTTGGCCAACACCAATGTGAACTAGTCTGGCCAATTTAGTTAATTGATTGATCATCATATTGTTTTTGGCATTTTTCAGAACGTGTAATAACAGTGAAGGAATTTTGAGGTACCTGCTCAACTGAATCAGATTCAGGAGGGTTTTAGGAGAGGTAATATGGAAGTAGCAATGCTTAAGAAAGATAAAGCTAGAGCTCTTGATGATCTGCTGAAAATCGACTAAGGAAGCCAATGACAAACTCAGACAGGAAAAAACTGTAAGAAGAAGAAGAAAATAAGAGAAAAGCAACAAAGCTATGGAAAGCTTAACTTTGGATTTGCAAGTTAAGTATTTTTAAAGCAAGGGAAGCATTGGAGAAGATCTTGTTGATATGTCAACCATAGCTTGAACATTGTGGAGCCCAAATGAAAAGGTATAAGTTGGCTGCAAAAGATACAAATGAAAACTGTGGAAAAATTCTTGAAGACTGAGATAAGTACACACTCAAAATGAGTTTTTCAATTCTAAGACTATGTGGGAACAGCGAGAACTTCAGTTGTGTGGAAAATTGGGAACTTGGCAAAGTGAATTTGTCTGACCTTCAGGAAAATGAGAAGAAGAAGAAGCATGTATGAAAAATACACTTAAGGAACTTGAGGAGAAGAGTGAGGATTTGTAGGAAAGAGTTGGAGAAGCGGAGACTGGAAGCATGAAAGTCGAGGCAAAGAAGGTTGCTTTAGAAAACAGAAAGCTCAGAGCAATGAAGGTTTTTTCTCTTGAAAAACTCGATAACTTGTCAAAGGTATATGAAAGCTTGGTGGATACAAGTGAAGCGTTTTTAAAGCAAGGCAAGGATTGGAGAAGGTCTTGTTGATATGTCAACCATAGCTTGAACATTGTGGAGCCCAAATTAAAAGTTATAAGTTGGCTGCAAAATATACAAGTGAAAAGTAAGGAAAAATTCTTGAAGACTGAGATAAGTAAACACCCAAAATGAGTTTGTCCATTCTAAGACTGTGTAGAGACAGCGAGAACTTCATTTGCGCGGAAAAGTCGGGAACTTGGCAAGGTAAATGAGAATAAACTGAAGGAACTTGAGGAGAAGAATGAGGATCTGTAGGAAAGAGTTAGAGAAGCAGAAACTGGAAGCATGAAATTTAAAGGAAGCTTGTTGGTCAACGAAGTCAAGCCAAAGAACATTGCTTTAGAAAACTCAGAGCAATGTAGGTTTGTTCTCTTGAAAAAATCGATGAGTCGTCCTCAAAGGTAAATGAAAACTTGGAGTATAAACTGCAGACTGAAGAAGACCGAGAGCTTAATTGACAAAGAAACCAACCTATAGAGCATTACTAAAGAAGCTGAGAAGAGCTCAGGAAAATGAAATTTGCTGGCTGAAGGAATGAATTAGACATTGGTTAATACACAAAATGCAGAGCACTAATCAAAGATTAGTTGAGAAAATAGCCAAACGCAGAGTTTAAGAGGAAGTCAATGGAGTCTTCTTATCATAACAACATTGAGGAGTTGTCACTAAAACTTCTTATTCCGGGTATTTAAATGGCTTCTTCCTCCGCAACTTCTCACTTTCCAGAACACAAAGACTTATAAACAAACCATCCTTCACGTATGTGTTGAATTGAAATGTGAATGTGACTTCATCAACACAATGACTTCAAAACCCAACGACGGTCTTCCTTTCTTTTCTCACCAATAAAATGTAGAAAAGAAACAAAGTACACAAGAAAGACTTTTCATTTAACGATATCTCCACTAGTAGTAGCTATAACTAAATGGGGTCATCGTTATTGACTTTGAATAAGAAATGTTCAAACACTTCAATTATTACATAATATCTTTGCAATAAAATAACAAACGTTAAAGAGCCGTCGCATTATTAGCACAAAAAATATCTTTTGTAAATAAAAAAACAACGTAAAAGAGCCGTCACATTTGAATAATAAAACCCATCTTGCACATAAAAAACACGACTTTTTATTATTTTTGATTATTTCAACAAAGTATGAATAGTCAACATAAAGAAAAGTCCGCCTTGATGTTCCTTCCTCACTCCCTATTTATCCATTTTCTAATCCCACCCTCTTCTCTTCATTCATCATCTTCCTCCTCTCTCTCTTCTCTGTATCACCCAACTAAATCCTCACGGGATTAGATCCAAAGTCTCAAACTTTGATCCAAAAACACAAACTTTGTTCAAAAGACATAAACTTTGAGCCAAAGTCACAAGCTTTCTTGGTGAACGATGGATTACAATCCAAATCTTCCTCCTTTAGGAGGAGGTGGTGTTAGTATGAGAAGAAGCATAAGTCGAAGTGTAAGCAGAGCAAGTAGGAACATTGAAGATATCTTCTCATCTGGTTCAAGAAGAACACAATCAGTCAACGACGATGAAGAAGCTCTTAAATGGGCTGCCATTGAGAAGCTACCAACTTACAGTCGTCTCCGAACCACTCTCATGAACGCTGTAGTCGAAGACGATGTTTACGGTAACCAGCTCATGAGCAAGGAGGTTGATGTAACCAAGCTTGATGGTGAAGATCGTCAGAAGTTTATTGACATGGTTTTCAAAGTAGCTGAGCAAGATAATGAAAGGATCTTGACTAAGCTAAGAAACAGGATCGATAGAGTTGGTATCAAACTTCCAACTGTTGAAGTCAGGTACGAGCATTTGACGATTAAAGCTGATTGTTACACTGGTAATAGATCTCTTCCTACACTTTTGAATGTTGTGAGGAACATGGGAGAGTCTGCTTTAGGTATGATTGGTATTCAATTTGCTAAGAAAGCTCAGCTTACGATTCTTAAAGATATCTCTGGGGTTATTAAACCTGGAAGGATGACACTTTTGTTGGGTCCTCCTTCTTCTGGTAAGACCACTCTTTTGTTGGCTTTAGCTGGGAAACTTGATAAATCTCTACAAGTCAGTGGTGATATTACTTACAATGGTTACCAACTCGATGAGTTTGTTCCGAGAAAGACCTCTGCTTACATTAGTCAGAACGATCTTCATGTTGGTATCATGACTGTTAAGGAGACTCTTGACTTCTCTGCTAGGTGTCAAGGTGTTGGTACTCGTTATGGTAAGTAAAAGATTCAATCTTTAATCATATCTTTTTTTCAAGATTCAGTTTTGTTGAATGGTTTTGATTCTTGTTGTTGTAGATCTGTTGAATGAGCTTGCGAGGAGAGAAAAGGACGCTGGTATATTCCCGGAAGCCGATGTTGATCTCTTCATGAAAGCTTCTGCTGCTCAAGGTGTTAAGAACAGTCTCGTCACTGATTATACTCTCAAAGTGAGTCCAACTCTCGCCTTAACTTAGCTCATCTTGTTCTTTTTGTTTCAAGAAGAGTGTTTGTTACTAGGCAAGCAACTCATAAAATCGAATCGAACTAAATCGTTTTTTATAAACCGAAACTGAACCGGAATTTATTCATTAACCGTTTGGTTTCATTATTTTAGAATATTGATATAAGTTTTCATATTCTAAAAATGTTCTAGACAATCTTTTCTCATGTTCATAAAGTTTTGAGTCTTTTTTTGTATAATACTAACTTTGGCCGTGTAACAGATTTTGGGGCTTGACATTTGCAAAGACACAATAGTTGGAGATGACATGATGAGAGGTATATCTGGAGGTCAGAAGAAACGTGTCACAACTGGTGAGATGATTGTTGGACCTACTAAGACACTCTTCATGGACGAAATATCCACTGGTCTTGACAGTTCCACTACTTTCCAAATCGTCAAGTGTCTGCAACAAATCGTTCACCTCAATGAAGCCACGGTGCTCATGTCTCTCCTCCAGCCTGCTCCTGAGACTTTTGATTTATTCGATGATATCATCTTGGTGTCGGAAGGTCAGATCGTGTACCAAGGACCGAGAGACAACATTCTTGAGTTCTTTGAGAGCTTTGGGTTCAAGTGTCCTGAGAGAAAAGGAACAGCTGATTTCCTGCAAGAGGTTACTTCCAAGAAAGATCAAGAACAGTACTGGGTGAACCCGAACAGACCTTATCACTACATTCCGGTTTCAGAGTTTGCCAGTAGATACAAGAGTTTCCATGTTGGGACGAAGATGTCTAACGAACTTGCAGTACCGTTCGATAAGTCTCGCGGCCACAAAGCAGCTCTTGTGTTCGATAAGTACTCTGTCTCAAAGAGGGAGCTTCTCAAGAGCTGTTGGGACAAAGAGTGGCTGCTTATGCAGCGAAACGCGTTCTTCTATGTTTTCAAGACTGTCCAGATCGTCATCATTGCTGCAATCACGTCTACACTCTTCCTGAGAACCGAAATGAACACAAGAAACGAGGGTGATGCTAATCTCTACATAGGAGCATTGCTATTTGGAATGATCATCAACATGTTTAATGGGTTTGCGGAGATGGCTATGATGGTTTCAAGACTCCCTGTGTTCTACAAACAGAGGGATCTCTTGTTTTATCCATCCTGGACCTTCTCACTTCCCACTTTCTTGCTTGGGATTCCAAGCTCAATATTAGAATCGACGGCTTGGATGGTGGTGACTTATTACTCCATTGGTTTTGCACCTGACGCCAGCCGCTTCTTCAAGCAGTTTCTTCTGGTGTTTCTGATTCAACAAATGGCTGCATCCCTCTTTAGGTTGATTGCTTCTGTGTGCAGAACCATGATGATTGCTAATACTGGTGGTGCTCTCACTCTACTTCTTGTGTTCTTGCTCGGAGGCTTCCTTCTTCCGAAAGGCAAGATTCCTGACTGGTGGGGTTGGGCTTACTGGGTATCTCCTCTCACCTATGCTTTCAACGGTCTAGTAGTCAATGAAATGTTTGCTCCCAGATGGATGAACAAAATGGTAAGTGGCTTACTTCTTTATTCTGCATTTTACAAACAAATATCATAGTAAAGCCGCCTCTGAGTCATATTTTTTTCAAATTACAGGCTTCTTCTAACAGCACAATAAAGCTTGGAACTATGGTGCTTAATACTTGGGATGTCTACCATCAAAAGAACTGGTACTGGATTTCAGTTGGAGCCTTGCTTTGTTTCACAGCCCTCTTCAACATTCTATTCACCTTGGCACTTACCTATCTCAACCGTAAGTTCTCGTGTTGTATCACCCGTTTTACCAAATCTAAAAACAATAGACTACTAATAATGTACCTTTGAAACTACAGCTCTTGGGAAGAAGGCAGGTTTACTTCCAGAAGAAGAAAATGAAGACGCTGATCAGGGGAAAGATCCAATGCGTAGATCTTTGTCTACTGCAGATGGGAACAGAAGTAAGTAAACACATTTCTTAATCTGCTTAGATGTTTTGCTTTTCTTGTACTCTTGTCTCATTCTGCTCCCTGCTATCAGGAGGAGAGGTCGCAATGGGGAGAATGAGTAGGGACTCTGCGGCTGAAGCATCAGGTGGTGCAGGCAATAAGAAAGGAATGGTTCTTCCTTTCACTCCTTTAGCTATGTCCTTTGACGACGTCAAATACTTTGTTGACATGCCTGGGGTAAGTAACTATCTTCACTTAAAATCTTTACACTAAATTAAATATGAATTACTTAAACTAAATAGATATCTTTTGATGGTATAGGAAATGAGAGACCAAGGAGTTACAGAAACAAGACTCCAACTGCTTAAAGGTGTGACTGGTGCATTTAGGCCAGGAGTTTTGACTGCGCTTATGGGAGTGAGTGGTGCCGGTAAGACTACGCTTATGGACGTTTTGGCCGGAAGGAAAACAGGTGGATACATTGAAGGAGATGTGAGAATATCAGGATTCCCAAAGGTTCAAGAAACATTTGCTAGAATCTCAGGATATTGTGAGCAGACCGATATTCACTCCCCGCAAGTAACAGTCAGAGAATCTCTGATTTTCTCTGCTTTCCTTCGTCTTCCTAAAGAAGTCGGCAAAGATGAAAAAATGATGTTTGTGGATCAAGTGATGGAATTGGTAGAGCTGGACAGTCTTAGGGACTCCATTGTTGGTTTACCGGGTGTCACGGGGCTTTCCACGGAGCAGAGAAAGAGACTGACAATCGCGGTGGAGCTTGTAGCCAACCCTTCCATCATCTTTATGGATGAGCCAACTTCAGGGCTAGACGCTAGAGCAGCGGCTATTGTGATGAGGGCGGTAAGGAACACAGTGGACACTGGAAGAACCGTGGTCTGCACCATTCATCAGCCTAGCATTGATATCTTTGAAGCATTTGATGAATTGATGCTGATGAAGAGAGGAGGACAAGTGATTTACGCGGGTCCATTGGGTCAAAACTCTCACAAGGTGGTTGAGTACTTTGAATCTTTCCCCGGAGTGTCCAAGATTCCAGAAAAGTATAACCCGGCCACTTGGATGCTCGAAGCTAGCTCACTCGCCGCTGAGCTAAAGCTTAGTGTTGACTTTGCTGAGTTATACAATCAATCAGCATTGCACCAGTAAGTTTAAGTTCCTTCTTTTCCATGGCTCATTGCATCTGATTGATTGTTTAAGTAATAGTACTAATGAATACATAACAAAATGCAGGCGAAACAAAGCGTTGGTAAAAGAACTAAGTGTACCACCAGCAGGAGCATCAGATCTTTACTTTGCTACACAATTCTCACAAAACACATGGGGACAGTTCAAATCATGCTTATGGAAACAATGGTGGACGTATTGGAGATCTCCAGACTACAATCTTGTCCGTTTCATCTTCACATTGGCAACATCTCTCTTGATTGGTACAGTCTTCTGGCAAATCGGAGGTAACAGGTCGAACGCAGGGGATCTAACAATGGTGATAGGAGCATTGTATGCCGCGATTATCTTCGTGGGAATCAACAACTGTTCAACAGTACAACCGATGGTTGCAGTGGAAAGAACAGTGTTCTACAGAGAAAGAGCAGCAGGAATGTACTCAGCCATGCCATATGCCATCTCTCAAGTCACTTGTGAGCTTCCCTATGTCCTTATTCAAACCGTTTACTACTCACTCATCGTCTACGCCATGGTTGGTTTCGAATGGAAAGCCGAAAAGTTCTTCTGGTTCGTCTTCGTTAGCTACTTCTCATTCCTCTACTGGACTTACTACGGCATGATGACTGTTTCCCTCACACCAAACCAACAAGTCGCTTCGATTTTCGCCTCAGCGTTTTACGGTATTTTCAACCTCTTCTCTGGTTTCTTCATTCCAAGACCCAAAATCCCAAAATGGTGGATTTGGTACTACTGGATCTGCCCTGTTGCATGGACCGTGTATGGATTGATAGTGTCGCAGTACGGTGATGTGGAGACACGTATCCAAGTCCTTGGTGGTGCTCCTGACTTAACCGTCAAGCAATACATTGAGGACCATTATGGTTTCCAATCTGACTTTATGGGACCAGTGGCGGCTGTACTCATCGCTTTCACCGTCTTCTTCGCCTTCATCTTCGCCTTCTGCATCAGAACTCTCAACTTCCAGACCAGATAAAACCATCTCTCAAACAACAAAGTCTCTTTCTTTTTTTGTATCCTCTGTGTTGTTTATATGCACTATAAGCTTTGTATGTTCTAAATATGTATTGTAGTGTCATAACGAAATTTTTTTGAATATTTTTATTTATTGTCTTATAGATGATGACGAATCGGAATCATGTAATATAATTCCACTTTTTTTTGTGTTTATATCCACAAATCCCTCAAAGTCCATTTTTGTTTGTTTCTTGAGACTTTTTATTTTACGATACTTCCAATAAGAGGAAGAAGACAGAAAAAAAGTGTGATCATATCCATTATCAAAGAAGACAAAATCAATGGAGGATAAGTTAATGTTCTTCATGATTAAATCTTGATAATTGTATAACATGGTTCTGTAAAAATTATCACAACACAACACCAATATCATAAAGTTTAATGAGAAATCTCAATAAATCAGTTTTTCTAAATATAGAAAAGTCTATCTTACAACGACAAAACGATTTTGAATTTTGGATTAAATCACCTAAAATTTCCTTAAATCCTACCAAAAGTCCTCCCAATCAAATTTCCATTTAATCATACCCAAATGTTTAGGCCAATACACCACCCTATATCTTGATCATTGCATAATATGGTTTGGATTCCTAAATTGATCCGTTCAAAATATTTAGACCCTTGTCATCTTATATAGCATATGATATAACCCTTTCTTCTTACTGGGCCTCGATGAATTATTTATGAAACCTGGCCCATTAGGAATTTGAAGAAAAAAATATTTTAGGGGCGTTCCGAGAATTGAACTCGGGACCTCTCGCACCCTAAGCGAGAATCATACCACTAGACCAAACGCCCGTTGTTGAACATATGTTGGATAACAATATATATATATTATTATATAATTTCAATGATTTCTTATTTTGGCCAAATTATTCTAGTTAATGCAAATTTATAATAAAAATATCATCAAAAATATTTATTAGAATATTAAATCGAATCAAATGTAAAACAATGTTAACCATCTGATTTGAACCTACGTTTGTAATTCTCACTCTATATCATCAAAATAACTTTATTTAGATAACACTTCAACTCGTTAATTATCCATTATGTAGATCAAATAACTTAACTATTATATGAAATCATACATGACCAAGTTCTTTTTACACTAGGTCTATATAGAAAACAATGTGAGATTTAGTATTATGCAAAAAATAAATTGAGTCTCTTTATACATCATCAATAGAATAACATCTATATGATAAAAAAAATTGTATGAACATTTACCAATATATTAAATCATCATTGATACGTTAAAAATAATATTAAATTTTGACTTGAACATTCACTTTGACGTCTTACTATTTTAAAATCTCATTAATACTAGTATTTATTTTTGTTATAGAATATCATCAAATGATCTTAATATATAGATAGATGATCAACTCATTATCCATTATGTAAACGAAATAACTTAATCTTCATATAGAAACATACGAGTAAATTTTATTTTTAATTTAACATACATATATGAGAAAGACGTGAGATTGTATATACTGCAAAAAATAAATTGAATCCCTTTGTACATCATCAATAGGATAACAAGTATATGATAATAATTTTGTCGAAATGCTTACCCACATATTAAATCGTCATTGATATGAATAATGTTAATTATTGGATTTTAATATACACTTGGAATTCTTATTATTAGTAGTTAAAAATCCCACTAGCACGGATCTTATTTGTTATACGCAAAATATAGTAAAAAAAGAAGCTACATATTTAGATTCATGTAAAAATAATAACCACATAAGACAAATTTATGTAGTAGAAAAGGTTGAAACAATTTTGTACAACTTTTAAGAATTGTCAATATAAACTAAAGCTTCATATTAGAAAAAATTGTTTTTATTTTCCAAAACAAAACCAAATTTTCATTAGAATATATGCTGTAATTAGAAAGTGTCATTGTATTCTTGCTTTTTCTAATTCAGTCTTCTTATTTTTGCAGGAGTTCACTAACAATAGTGATCACAAATCAACCAACATCAAAATTACACTTATCAAATAGAACATGAATCTAAAAAAAGATAAGAATACTAACAAAATCGAAATAAATGAGAACTAAAGCTCCTCACATCCTTCTTCTCTGCACATGTCAAGAATATGACGTATATTGGCGGTGGCGTTGATACACCAATTTGAAACCAACCCTAAACTTAAAAAAAGTTTAAACGAGATGAACACCTCTCTATTTAGGAGCTCGTTAATATCTTGCTTAGACGTCACATGAGATTGATGGTACATGTCATGGAGTAAAATAAAATCTTCTCTTCTCTGTGTCTCTGATGAGGTCATGGAGTATGGGTAGCTTTATGATAAAATAGGAACTTGTTTCAGAGTATTTAGAAGTAAGTTATTTCTATTTTCTATCATGAAAACATTTCCCAATTTTGAATATCTTTTATATACTCTCATGGCTGTGTTTATCAAGATCATCAAAGGCGTTTTCTTTTTCCCCACCAAAGGCTCCTTCATCACCACCAAAGGTACCATCAAGATCAAATCAAATTCAAATGGTATCAATGGCTCCTTCTTTCACCTCACTACTAATGACTTTTTCTTCTTCACCACCAAAAGCCTCTCCTTGCCTCTCCTTGCCACCAAAAGCCTCTCCTCGGCTCTCCTCGCCACCAAAAGCCTCTCCTTGGCTCTCCTCACCACCAAAGCCGAATCGTTTGCTCTACTTACCACTATCACCAATAAAGTCAGTTATGTGTTTCAAAACAAACGAGGAAGGGGAAATAATAGACTTCTTTGATATATTTATTGACCATTTGGTCTCAAAGAATCATCACATCCTTACCTGAAGAGAGAGCGTGAAGTATGGTTATTGGGTTGAGTTGGCTTTAGAAGCACTGTTTGATATTGAAGTTGAGTTTGAGTCTAGTATGGATGAAGATAAGATGAAAAGTAAAAGTTGATTTTTCAAAATGAAAAGTGCTCCGTTTGGTAATATATATATCTTGGAGAAAGAGATAGTCTATATGGAGCGTGAAGAACTTTTAGAAAACATTTCTTATTTCAATCTTGTGGAGCAAAACAAGAAGAATGGTCTTCCTCCTCCTCAAGAAAGAACATGGAAGTCACTAGAGCATAAAGGAGTCATTCTTCCATTGCCTTACCAAAAACACAACGTTCCCCTTATCTACGATAAAAAACTCTTAAGAATTTCCAATATAAACTAAAACTTCATACTAAAATAAGATTTGTTTTTTCTTTCAAACGTAATAAAGAACACAAATATGTCAAAAAAAAACAATCGTGATATGTTGATAAGAAAATATCAAAACTATGGTAAATTTTAAGATTATTTTTATAGTTTATTTTTTTTTGATAATTTCATAAATTCTCAACTTCATTTTTTCTTTTATTTTCTTCGTTTTAAAATAAATTCTCAGATTTTATTTAGGGCTCAAAAGATCCAAGTATGAGGAGTATTATTTACATAAGTTATATTAAGCGGTTTAGTACGAATTTTTCGTGCCAAATTGTTCGCCTTAACATTTGTATAATTCAAAATACCGAATTAAACCAAATGTTTTTCTGATTCGTTAAGATATTTGTACCAAAAAAAAGAAATAACCATTTTATTTAATAATCACTAAAAAAACATAAGCTTAAACTTATTATTATAAAAAATCTTTAATTAAAAACCTAATCTACTATAAATAGGAAAATTCAATTTTTCTTGACCAAAAGAAAGTATAAAAATACATAAAATGGCAAGAAATCTCATATGTTTTAATCCCGAAAGTATAGGTGATAGGATGATACCCTAATTTTGACTGTAAGAAATTAGGGGAAATCCATTTTGTTACCAAAATCTCTTATCATGTTTCAATTACTTTAAATGCATGAATACATGCCAAAGATTTTGTTATTAACAACACAAACACTTGATTATATATCTCCTTGGTATAATATACAGAACAGACACAATCTTAGGCTCCTCCTTCTCTCGCTCTCTTCCCTCTGTTGCTCGGAAAGCTTTGGCCTTTTTGGTTTTCTTATGGCTAATTCTCTTCTCAAAACTATTCGTATCTGAGAGAGATTGAGATAATAAATATAGAGAGAGATCCAAACCAGAAGCAATCTTTTTTTGTTTGTCTCTCTGTGAAGATTCGTATCATTTTTCTCCGGCAAACTAACGGCGGCGATCCACTCTTCTCTATAGCTTCTATTATGTTGGTTTTATCTTCTTCTTTGGAAGAAATGAACAAGTTTGGTTTTTTCGCTTTCATGAATGTGATCCGGTCTATATAAGGTTTGTATATATAATCAAAATCTAGTTTTTGATTTTTGTTTCGATTTTTTGGCGATAGATCTGGTTTGTGTTTGTTGTTTAAGAGAGAGGGAAGTTTTTGAATTTGTGATTTTAAACTTGGCTTGTTTTCAGGGTACTTAGAGTTTGGTGAAGCTTGAATCTAAGAGATGAAGAGGGTTAGAGAAGAGGTTTACGTTGAACCACAAATGCGAGGACCTACTGTTTCCTCTCGAGGAGAAACGTAAGCTGTCTCTCTCTGTTGTCAATTCAAATCGTATTCGTTTTGAATTGTGTGTTTTTTATAAGGAAGTCAAAAGTGTGTAGGTTGATAGAGATTCTTATTGCTTGTTTTTGCTTGTGGGGATTTGAAATTTTCATGCTTTGGTTTGTTTTCTAGGTTGAGTTTTTATTTTTGAGGTCTATGATTGTTCTTAAGTTAGTTATCCTTATAGGCTAAAACATAATTACTGTATAAGTGTAATGAATTTGATTTTATGACCTAAATGCGTATTAATATATGTTGGAGTAATGCAGAAATGGTAAAGATTGATGGAGGATATATGTATCGAAATTGTGTTATCAAATTTGCAGACTGATAGATATTCTTATTGTCTTTCTCTTCTGTGGGGATTTAAATTTCCATGCTCTGGTTTGTTTTCTAGGTTGAGTTGAGTTTTCTCTTTGAGGTCTATAATTGTTCGTGGTTTAGTTATCCTCCTAGGCTTAAGCAAAATTATTGTAGCTTCGTAGGGGAAAAGGAATTTAATATTTCTACGTAGGTGCGAAAAGCAACTTAATATATGTTCGTGTAATGCAGAAATGGTAGGCCTTCAACGATTAGTGGCGGAGGAACAACGGGAGGGCTAACAACAGTTGATGCTTTGACATATCTTAAAGCTGTGAAGGATATGTTTCAAGACAACAAAGAGAAATATGAGACTTTCCTTGGAGTCATGAAGGACTTCAAAGCTCAGAGGTAAATGTCTTCTTCTCTCCTCCGTTTGCTGTGTGTCTTCTTACAGCTGGAAATGTTCTAAATTTTTTTGCGTCTCATGCTGGTTGTAGAGTTGACACTAATGGCGTCATAGCAAGAGTAAAAGATTTGTTCAAGGGCTATGACGACTTACTTTTGGGTTTTAATACCTTCTTACCTAAGGGGTACAAAATTACCCTTCAGCCTGAGGATGAGAAACCTAAGAAGCCAGTGGATTTCCAAGTAGCTATCGAATTTGTCAACAGGATTAAGGTATGTATCTGATGTATTTATCCAGATACCAAATTTAGTCATGATCTAAACAGTTATTCCTCCAGGCGCGATTTGGAGGTGATGACCGTGCATATAAAAAATTTCTAGACATCTTGAACATGTATAGAAAGGAAACCAAGTCCATCAACGAGGTCTATCAAGAGGTATATTTACAGTAAATGGGTATAGTGTTGATTTGCCTACGATTCTGCCTCACTCTTTTTTCATATATATAGCCAGATTTTCTTGTGATTTGTTTTCTGATGATCATCAATTCTACAGGTTACTCTGTTGTTCCAGGACCATGAAGATCTGCTCGGGGAGTTTGTTCATTTCTTACCAGATTTTCGAGGATCAGTTTCTGTTAATGACCCTCTTTTCCAGAGGAACACAATACCGCGTGATAGAAATTCTACATTTCCTGGCATGCATCCAAAGCATTTTGAGAAGGTTTGCCTTAATTCATTCTTTCTAAAAGATTCACATATCTTTACAACGTAGTTTATGATGTTTCTAATTGATGTTCGTGGTAGAAAGCCTGCATTGTGACCATGCATGCTTTGTATGGAATGTAATAACATCCTTTCCCTAATTGTTCTAAGAGTGATAAATTAAAAGCAAGATATATATAGGAATTAAGATAGTTTACAGAATAGATGAAAGAATATATGTTTAAGGAACTTGATGATTCTGAGTTTGGGTGAGATGTTGATATGGACTCTTTCCTACCACAGAAAATAAAACGGAGTAGGCATGATGAGTATACTGAACTCTCTGATCAACGAGAGGATGGTGATGAGAACCTTGTGGCCTACTCTGCTGGTAATTCTCTGGGAAGTGAGTATTTGAATCACCTGTAGCATTATTTATTTGCATTGTTTAATTATTATTGCTTGGCTCAGCGCCTAGTGAGAGCATGATAATACAAATAGATGTCTTCTATTTTTCAGTGATTTTGATATGAAAGGGAAATTAGTATATATATCTACGTGACATATTGCCATCTTCTATACTGTGGTTATTGTCAATCTTGTCTCTGCTTATCGACTGGTCAGTAGTTACGTGGTGCTAAGGTCCAACTATGTTAATGTTTGCAGAATCCCTTGCTAATCAAGGTCAATGGCCAGGATATCCTAAGGTAGAGGACACCGAGGGGATTCAAATTTATGAAAGTAACGGGGGCCATGAAAGAGATCCAGACATCGGAAGTCAAAAAAATCTACTGTCTACAAACCATATGGCCAAGGCAATAAATGAACTGGATCTTACTGACTGTGCACAATGTACACCAAGTTATCGTCGCTTGCCAGATGATGTGAGCCCTTCTTAAACCTTAATGTTATTATCTACCATACTTCAATATAGCGTTGATTTTGTGCTCTATAATCATACGGTTGGCTTTCTCTTGTGTAGTATCCTATTCAGATTCCAAGCTACAGAAATTCACTTGGTGAAAAGGTGCTTAACGATCATTGGGTATCTGTCACATCGGGGAGTGAGGATTACTCATTCAAACACATGCGCAAAAATCAGTATGAAGAAAGCTTGTTTCGATGTGAGGATGATAGGTAAGACGTATATAGTATATATTAGGTTCCTGTATTTCTTTCTGTATTTAAACTGGAGTCTTTCAATAACATTGGGAGTTCATGATTGTTTTCTATTCAGTTCAGTCTTCCCTTCTAATTTCACTAAGTTGTCTGAAACTTTTGTGGATAATATTGTGGGGTTTCTCTGCTGACAATTGAATTCCCAAAGAAGTTCTACTTCCATCTGATCTATCAACTAACTGATATGGTTTCAGGTTTGAGTTGGACATGTTACTAGAGTCTGTAAGTGCAGCCATCAAGCGTGTGGAAAGTCTTCTGGAAAAGATTAACAACAATACAATCTCTATAGAGACACCAATTTGTATTAGAGAACACTTATCAGGCAAGTAGTTATCTTATCAAATCTGGCTGTGATAAATGTTACTATGTATGTTTATTATTCTTTTACTTTGCCTAATGACCTTATATGTGACTAATTGATAGAGCTGAACCTAAGATGCATTGAGCGGTTGTACGGGGATTATGGGCTTGATGTCATGGATTTTCTGAAGAAGAATTCTCATATCGCCTTACCTGTGATTCTAACACGCTTGAAGCAGAAACAAGAAGAATGGGCTAGGTGTCGCGCTGATTTCAGGAAAGTATGGGCTGAAGTATATGCTAAGAATCATCACAAATCACTCGATCATCGTAGTTTCTATTTCAAGCAGCAGGACTCCAAGAATTTAAGCACAAAAGGTAAGTTTTCTTTCAGGACTACAAGTTCATTTTGTTTTGACTTTGAACCTAATTTAGGTTAAAAACCCATTCATTTCGTTTGGCTACAGTTGAAGCTCCATAGAAGATTTTGTGGATATTTCATATTAGCAATTTCTTTCTCTACAGGGAGAGTTCTTAATATAAAAGCGTCACTGATTGTTAGAAGAAAAAAATGATGAAACAAAGAGAATATCTTGTATCATTTAAGTGCAAGTTTGTGTCGACTAAAGTTGGTTGTTATGTCCCAAATGCAGGTTTAGTGGCGGAGATTAAAGATATCAGTGAGAGAAAGCATAAAGAAGACCTGCTTCGTGCCATTGCTGTTGGAACTAAGCCCTCTTTCACCCCAGATGTGGAGTTCATTTATACTGATACAAAAGTTCATACTGACCTATATAAGCTAATCAAGTATTATTGTGAGGAAATATGTGCTACTGAACAGTCGGATAAAGTAATGAAGCTATGGGTAACCTTTTTGGAGCCCATGTTTGGCGTTCCTTCTAGGTCTGAAACTATTGAGACAATGAAAGATGTTGCAAAGATCGAAGACAACCAAGAGCACCATGATGCAAGTGAGGCAGTGAAGGAAAATACATGTGACGGTTCTATGGCCTCAAACCTTAAACCGTTAACACCTCCAAAAATGCCTAACAAAGAAAACCCAATGATACAAGGAAGCTCTTTTGCGCAAGATTTGCCAGTCAACACAGGAGAAAGCATTCAGCAAGATAAACTGCATGATGTTGCAGCTATAACTAATGAGGTAACCGTATTGTTTCTTCCTGAGTACCTTTGTTCTTGACCTGAGGCCGTATTCACTTTTCACTGAGTAAATATAGTCAAAGGTTCATAAATCTGGACTAGTGGTGGTAGAGCGTATTTTACTGTTGGGCAATAAATGAAAGTTGCTTAAGTTTTCATAATATTCCTGTATGTGAAAAAAGATATTTCCTTGATATTTGTTTTTGTGGTTCTACAGGATAGCCAGCCTTCCAAACTGGTGTCAACCAGAAACGATTTGATAATGGAGGGTGTAGAGAATCGTAGTAGGGTCAGTGATGTATCAATGGGAGGGCATAAGGTCGAGCGAGAAGAGGGTGAATTATCCCCCACTGAAAGTTGCGAGCAAGAAAATTTCGAGGTTTATAAAGAGAATGGGCTCGAGCCTGTGCAGAAACTACCAGATAATGAAATAAGTAATACAGACCGAGAACCCAAAGAGGGTGCATGTGGTACTGAAGCTGTAACAAGGAGCAATGCCCTCCCTGAAGATGATGATAATAAAATAACTCAAAAGTTATCAGAAGGGGATGAAAATGCCTCGAAATTTATTGTCTCAGCAAGCAAGTTTGGTGGCCAAGTTTCTTCCGATGAAGAGCATAAAGGAGCTGAGAGTGAAAATGAGGCTGGAGGGATGGTTAATTCCAACGAGGGTGAAGATGGATCCTTTTTCACATTTTCAGAACGGTATCTGCAACCTGTAAAGCCCCTTGCAAAGCATGTGCCTGGGACACTGCAAGCAAGTGAATGCGACACCCGGAATGATTCTCGAGTTTTCTATGGGAATGATTCACTCTATGTGCTTTTTAGGCTTCATCAAGTAAGTGCTACGAAACAACCTTCTCATGTTCCTCAAATGTCAATTGTCTCAGTCCAAACCGCTAATTCTGCTGATTTTCCAGATGTTGTACGAGAGAATACAATCAGCAAAGATACATTCAGAGAGGAAATGGAAAGCTCCAGATAGCACATCTACTGATTCTTATACCAGGTGGTTTATTTTCTAAGCATCATTGGTACTTTTTAATTGAAAAAATATTATTTCCTAACTGATATTTGAAAGCTTAGGTTCATGGAAGCCCTTTACAATTTACTTGATGGCTCTAGCGACAATACAAAGTTTGAAGATGAATGTCGAGCTATTATCGGAGCACAATCATATGTTCTCTTCACATTGGACAAGCTAGTTCAAAAGTTTGTTAAGCATGTAAGCTTCCATTTTACCTTGTTATCGTCTTGACTCTGCTTCTGTTCTCTCTCCTTTATTTTTGTTTGCTCCGCACTAATCATTTAAGTGGCTTGGACATGCTTCAGCTTCACGCAGTCGCAGCTGATGAGACAGACACCAAGCTTCTGCAGCTATATGCATACGAGAACTACAGAAAACCAGGAAGATTCTTTGATATAGTGTACCATGAGAATGCTCGAGCCCTTCTCCATGATCAGAACATATACAGGATTGAATATGTATGCTTCTCTTGATATGTGTGGATACCTGTTTATATGTTCCCATATACTAATCTGTATTTGCAAATTTCTGTGCAGTCATCTGCCCAAACCCGTCTCGGAATTCAACTTATGAACAGCTGGAATGATCAGCCTGAAGTTACAGCTGTAACAGTGGAACCAGGTTTTGCTAATTATCTGCAGAATGACTTTCTTTCGTTTGTCAGTGATGAAGAGAAACCCGGACTATTTCTGAAAAGGTGAATGAAGCAATGATTAGAGCATAACCTTTTTTCGTCTTCAGTTGTGGTAGTACAGTTAGTAATCACCTTAGCATACTCTTTTCAGGAACAAGGCAAAATTAAGTGGTCCGGGTGAAGAATCTCTAGGGATGTCACGTGCCTTGGAAGGATTGAACATTATCAATGAGGTTGAATGTAAGATAGCTTGCAGTTCTTTCAAGGTAAAATACTTTCTTGTGAATCTCTTGCACTGATAATCTTTTCTCTTTTCACATGTATATATGATTGATGAGAGTTTACAATCTTCATTAGGTCAAGTATGAACCACACACAGCAGATCTTTTATATAGAAGAAAGCAGAAGAAAGCAACACTGAATCCAACTGGACCTGAAAATGTTAAAACCTCTGATAGTAGTGAACTCTCGAGAAAGAAACGAATATCGCGCTTTCACATGAGTCTTAACCGCAGACTTGTCGCCTTGCCTTAACTCAAGAACGCCGTAAGTAACCCTCTTGTCTTTTATTTGCCTGTGGTGATCAATACTGCAAATCATCAATAATCTCTAACTCACGATAAATTGTGCAGGTGTGAAGTTCTTTGCTGAGAATGAGATATGCAAGAATGAGTAGTAGTAGAGAGAGACTAGAGAATAACTGTCTTTGACAAAGATTCTTGCATCATTTTAGGCTCAAAGAGATTCACATGGCAACAACCATAGTTTTTATCTTCTACAGTCTACACTGCAGCTGGAGCCGCCAGTTTTGCTGTATAGTGTTAGAATATCTTTTTTTTTTTTAAGGATGATGCTAAAATTGGATATTTTTAATTCATTCATTGAACAATTATTGAATTTTCCTTCTAATGTTAAATTCTCTTTCAAATTAATAATCTCTTTAATCACATGTTTTATTTATTTATTTTGGTTTATCCATTTGGTTATTTATCTTTAATCACATTTGAGTTTGATTATATAATATGATTTTAAGAGAATATGAATATATATTGACTCTTTTATCACAGGTGTCACGTGACTCACGTGAGGCTGTGTACGGAAAACCTTCTTATCCTCTCAGAGTCTCTTATATTAGGATCGCTATCTACTGCTTCACTGAAATTGTCCTCTCAGTTCCTACGCGAAGTTTTCAACAGATTCGCCGGAGAATCTTCGAATCAACGGCGGAGAAATGGCTCTATCACGCCTCTCATCACGATCCAACATCATCACTCGTCCCTTCTCCGCCGCCTTCAGCCGATTAATCTCAACGGACACAACTCCGATCACAATCGAGACTTCGCTTCCTTTCACAGCTCACTTATGTGATCCACCGTCACGCTCCGTCGAATCATCGAGTCAAGAGCTTCTCGATTTCTTCAGAACCATGGCGTTGATGCGACGTATGGAAATCGCAGCCGATTCGCTTTACAAAGCGAAGCTAATCCGAGGGTTTTGTCATCTCTACGACGGCCAAGAAGCTGTAGCTATAGGCATGGAAGCTGCGATTACAAAGAAAGACGCGATTATTACTGCTTATCGTGATCACTGTATTTTCTTAGGTCGTGGTGGTTCGCTTCATGAGGTTTTCTCAGAGCTTATGGGAAGACAAGCTGGTTGTTCTAAAGGGAAAGGTGGATCTATGCACTTCTATAAGAAGGAATCGTCGTTTTACGGTGGTCATGGGATTGTTGGTGCTCAGGTTCCATTAGGTTGTGGTATTGCTTTTGCTCAGAAGTATAACAAGGAAGAGGCTGTCACATTTGCTTTGTATGGTGATGGTGCTGCGAATCAGGGACAGTTGTTTGAAGCTTTGAATATTTCTGCTCTTTGGGATTTGCCTGCAATTTTGGTCTGCGAGAACAATCACTGTAAGCATTTTTGCTTCTTTCTTTCTTTCTTTCTTTCTTTGTAGGTTTGTTTTGTCGTAGTATCTGATTGAATTTGATCTGTGCAGATGGAATGGGAACTGCTGAATGGAGAGCCGCTAAGAGTCCATCTTACTACAAGCGTGGTGATTATGTTCCTGGACTCAAGGTCAGCTTTTGAATCTTATTTGTAACAAGGATTGATGTGTGAGGCTTGTTAAGATGAGAAAGGGAAGTTTTGATTGGGTAGATGGATTAGTGTCATTTCCTGAATGATATAAGTTTCTTAGTTTCCATATAGAAACAGGTAGAATGCAAGTCTTAAGTAACTTACTACTACTCAGCTTTCATTTATAACCTCTCAGTTTAGAGATGAATGTGACTGTCTTATGGATAATGATTGTCATGAATCTTCTATTGTTAACAGAGATATGGTGTGCATCATTACCTTGTTCTTATTAGGTTTCTTGTAACCTGCATCAAGTTAGCAACTTTCTTTTGAGTTTGACCGGTTGCTGGTTTGTATGGATAAACAGGTAGATGGTATGGATGCATTTGCTGTCAAACAAGCTTGCAAATTTGCTAAGCAGCATGCGTTGGAGAAGGGGCCAATAGTAAGTTTGTATTTTAGTATTATCAGACGTTTTGTTTTTTTCCCCTTTGGTCCTTACTCATCTGGCGCATTTTGTAAATTTGCTATGAGCAATATCTAGCTGTCCTGTAGGACGTGAAGTATTAATCTTTCCTTTTGCATTTTTTAGTTGATATTTACTTCCCTTCAGTTCCTCTTTTTGGACACTGCATTCCAGTAGCTGAATATTGATGGGGTGGCTGGTTCTTTCTGTGCAGTTGCAATAGAAATTACGCTGTATCAGTGTATATCAAAGAAGTGTGTTTTTGATATCGCTGTTGTTCATATAAGTAGTAGCTTTGGTTTCCAATTTATTTTCCTGTGTTTATTCTTTCCTATCATATGGATTACAGAAGCATTAATACATCGTTTCTTCTATACAGATTCTTGAGATGGACACATACAGGTACCACGGTCACTCCATGTCTGATCCTGGGAGCACATACCGTACCCGAGATGAGATATCTGGTGTGAGGCAGGTTCGTTAGTCTCTTTACCTGAAAAATCATTTCTTGGTCGAGGACTCAGCTATTGATGAAATCTCAAAAGTCAAAACATTTATGTGCTACTCTATATGACTCAGGAACGGGATCCAATTGAGAGAATAAAGAAGCTGGTACTATCTCATGACCTAGCAACCGAGAAAGAGCTTAAGGATATGGAGAAGGAAATTAGAAAAGAAGTAGATGACGCCATTGCCAAAGCTAAGGTAAAACAACAGTTACATTACTACTTTCAAAGCGTAAACTCGAGACCCTTATGCGAAAATCTCTGTACCGTTTCAGGATTGCCCAATGCCAGAGCCTTCTGAGCTCTTTACCAATGTGTATGTGAAGGGATTTGGCACCGAGGTACTTCACTAATTAGATATTCATATTGCACCACGCCCCTTGAAACTATAGTTAATCTTTCTTATTGACCCATTTGTTTTCTGTTGGCAGTCATTTGGACCTGACAGAAAAGAAGTCAAAGCTTCCCTTCCATGATCATGGAGCTCTTGTTCGTTAAACTGCCACGTGTCATGAGAAAGTTGGCTGATAGAGAAATCTATGAATATGAATAAAGATCTGATTGTATACTCTCTCTCTCCCCCCCCTTCTGAACTTTAATCTCTCTGTATCTTTGTTTACAAACATAAGGAGAAACAATGTTATTCTTGTGAAGCTTTAGTAGTCTCGTGTTTAATATTCAAGCAATCGAGTTGAGATCTCATTTTGTGCTGCACTCCAAATAATATAACAAATTGAATTACAAACAAAGGCCAGTGGAATGGTTTCTTCTGTTTGTATTCTTCGTCTTTCCCAAAAAAAAAAAAGAATTCAACTTTGGCGTAACCAATCCATGAACCCGAAAAAAAAAAA